>Ga0315544_1000638_pt1 | contig 31466 bp, 24 predicted proteins | sample SalMarSW160130MG_2_FD_202543 | JGI IMG/M metagenome (GOLD analysis project Ga0315544, IMG submission 202543) | Salt marsh sediment microbial communities from the Plum Island Ecosystem LTER, Massachusetts, United States - Salt Marsh Sediment SW1601-130 ... | reverse complement strand
CCGGTCTTGAGGTCGATCGTATAATCAACGAGCCTACCGCCGCAGCACTGGCGTACGGTCTTGAAAAGAAAAAGAACGAGAAGGTCGCAGTTTTCGACTTTGGCGGCGGTACGTTCGATATTTCAATCCTCGACATCGGCGATAATGTCTTCGAGGTTCTCAGCACTAACGGCGATACCCATCTGGGCGGTGACGACCTCGACGCCGTCTTAATCAATTATCTGGCCGATGAGTTCAAGAAAACAGAGGGCATAGACCTGCGCACCGACCCGATGGCCCATCAGCGTCTAAAAGAAGCTGCGGAAAAGACAAAGTGCGAGCTAAGCACACAGGTGGAAAGCACAGTCAATCTGCCGTTTATCACAGCCGACGCATCGGGGCCCAAGCACCTGCAAATCACACTGACCCGCAGCAAATTCGAATCGCTTGTGGAACCCATCCTTGAAAGACTCAAAGATCCCTGCCGGAAAGCGCTGGCGGATGCCAAGTTAAGTGCCGGTGATATCGCGGAGGTATTGCTTGTCGGTGGTTCGACAAGGATTCCTAAAGTCCAGCAGATTACCAAGGACATATTCAAAAAAGAGCCGAACAAGAGCATCAACCCGGACGAGGTCGTTGCCGTCGGCGCCGCGATTCAGGGGGCGGTGCTTGCCGGCGATGCAGGTGTAAAAGATATTCTGCTGCTGGATGTAACGCCTCTTTCGCTGGGAGTCGAGACTCTCGGCGGAGTTATGACCAGATTGATTGAGCGAAACACAACTATCCCGACCAGTAAAAAAGAGATATTCTCGACCGCCGCCGATAGTCAAACAACTGTCGATATTCACGTTCTGCAGGGCGAAAGAGAATTCGCCAGGGACAACCGCACGCTTGGCAGATTCCAGTTAGCAGATCTCCCACCGGCGCCACGAGGTATCCCGCAGATAGAAGTTGCCTTTGATATCGACGCCAACGGCATACTGAACGTTTCTGCAAAAGACCTCGGCACAGGTAAGCAACAGTCAATTGAAATCAAATCCAGCTCCGGTCTTAACGAAGATGAGATTAGTAAGATGACAAAAGAGGCTGAAAGCCACGCCGAGGAAGATAAAAAGAAAAGAGAAGTTGTTGACCTTAAGAACCAGGCGGACCAGTTGATTTATACAACGGAGAAAACGCTTAAGGAACACGGCGAAAAGGTATCTTCCGATACACGAGGCAAAATTGAAAACGCCGTCAATAACCTCAAGGAAGCCATCAAAGGCGAGGATGCCGATGCGATAAAGAAGGCGATTGAAAACTTGGGCACCACCAGCCAGGAATTAGGCAAAGTTCTTTATGAAGAGGCGGCCAAAAAACAGTCTGCTTCTGCACCGGCCGACCAGGCCGCACAAGCTCCGCCGCCCGAAGGCGATGTCAAAAGAAAAGGCTCAGATGATGTAATAGACGCGGAATTTGAGGCCAAAGACAGCTAAAATTTAATATGAGATTATGTTCGGCAAGCATGAATAATAAAACCAGACACAACAAATATTTTCTGCTTACTGCTAACATATAAATAAGGGCGGTCCCAGGCCGCACTTATTATTTTTTCAATTTTTCTTCTCAATAATATCACATAGGAAAACAGCTCACAAACCAACACATTATAAACACTGATGAAAAATTAACTGGACGATTGAATAACCATTTAGTACAATACACATTGATATGAAGACATGAACAAATGGGGATTGATGGATTATTACTCCTCACGAATTTCATAACCAACAGGGCCATAGGAGAGCAGGAAATTGTCGGTTTTATTGAAAAATCTCCTTTATATTACAATCAGCTCGGTATGCCTTCTTCCGGCAATCGCCGCCGAACAAATCGAAACGGCCCAGCCACAGGTAACATCCATTTCACAAAACACCGAAATAGCAGGACAATACCAAAAGTTCGAGCTGACTTTCACCCTCTCGGAGAATTACAGCAATCCATTCGATACCGATATTGTCGATATCATGGTCACTTTAACCAAACCGGACGGCAACGATGTGGATGTACCCGCCTTCTTTTATGAGGAATACGATGAAAATTCGTACGGGAGGTTCGTCAACGGCAGAAACCCGTGCTGGAAGGTACGATTCGCACCTTCTCAAATCGGCACATACTTAATCAACCAGATTACCATTATTGACCATAACGGCACTCATAAAATCAATCAGGAGATTACCTTTACCTGCATCGAAAGCGATGAAAAGGGAATCGTCAGATTAGACAGCCGAAATCCCTACTACCTGCGATATGACAATAACGAGCCATATATACCCATCGGTCACAACGTAGCATGGTGGAATGAGAATGGAACCGGCCAGTGGGAAGATACCTTTGAAAAGATGCACAATGTCGGTGAAAACTGTACCCGCATCTGGATGACCCATTTCTACCAGGGTACAACGCTGGAATGGAGGTCCAACAAACAATACTACGACGGAGTCGGTGCACTTAGTATGCCGATTGCATGGAGGCTGGACCGGATAGTTGAAAGCTGCGAACAAAATGGAATTTCAATACAACTGACTTTACAACACCACGGCCAGTTCAGCACTAATGTCAATCCCAACTGGGACGATAATCCTTATAACATTACTCACTCCGCTTCGGACGGCGGCTTCCTCGACGACCCGGCGGATTTCTTCACCGACGCCGAGGCCCGCAGAATAACAAAATTTAAATATCGCTACATCATCGCCCGCTGGGGCTATTCGGGGGCCGTTCTGGCATGGGAGCTTTTCAACGAAGTTCAATATACGGACGGCTGGCAAAATGATCGCTCTTCGGTCGTGGACTGGCATGATGAAATGGCCGGCTACATAAAGTCAATAGACCCGTTCAACCACTTAGTGACTACCAGTTCCGACACATCGGGATTTGAAGATATGTGGTGTCAGGACAATATCGACCTTATACAAGTCCATTATTACAGCTCTTATACCATAAGTTTCTTCGATGAGGCATTTAACAGGCTCAGCATTTACAACAAGCCGGTTATCATGGGTGAATTCGGTGATTTCAACCAAAGCAATCAAAACGAAGGCAGACTGGTCCTTCATAACGGCATCTGGAGCGCGTTTCACGTTAATTCAGGCGCTAATTTATGGTGGTGGGACAGTTTTATCGAACGGTACAATTGTTATGACGAATTCGCCGCACTGTCGGTGTACACTGAAGGCGAGGATCCGGCGGCTCACAACCTTTCCAAAGCGGATATTGTCACTAAAGACCTGCCCTTATGGGCTTCCGCTCATCCGGGACTGTCGGATTTCTGGGCCGTTTCGACGCAGACTGTTTTTAACATTAGCGCCGATGGAACCGTCCCGGGAGTAGGAAACCTCTCGCAGTGGCTGCATGGTTCCACCAAATCGGATTACAAATCGAATCCCACTTTCAATCTGGAAATGTCACAAGACGGCTCCCTGAAAATCCATGTCCAAAGTACCGCCGACTGGTGTGAAAATAGTTTGCGGGTGCTTGTCGATTCGCACGAGATATTTTCATCGAGCTATTCAGCCGGTTCGGGTAATTTTTTAATCGAAGTTCCGATCCCCGCCGGCCAACACACCGTGCAGATAGAAAACACAGGGCGGGACTGGTTTCAAATCTCGAACTATGAATTCAAAGAGAACAATGGCAACAGCGAAGGTTATCTGCGGTTCCTCGGATTAGCCGGGCTCGACCATGCCTATATCTGGATTTACGATATCGGCAGCCAGAAAGGGGAAACTCCGTATGGGACTTTCTGTAATGTTAGTTTCACCTTGAACGGCCTTAGTGACGGTTTATATACAATAGAAGCCTACGAAACACGCGGTGACGGCGGCATTATCGACACTTACCAGGCATCTTGCCAGAACAACGAGTTAACTATCAACCTTCCTGATTTTAACCGGGACATTGCCGTCAAGGTCAAACCTTATATCGGCGATGGCTTTTAATGCTCGACGATATTGAGACAAACCATCCGGTTCATATCGCGGATAATCAGTCTGCCTGATGCAAACGCCATAGGCGCCCACGCATCAGGGCCGTCGAGCACTTTCGCCCGGGCAAGCTGTTTATATCCGGCCGGACTCGCTTCGGCCAATGTCAGTGTGCCGTCATCATCCAAAATATAAATCATGCCATCGGCAATCGAATAAGGCCCAAGCCCGCGGGGTCCGAATTGATTGGTATTCGAGCTGGTCCAGACAACCCGGCCGTCCAAATCAAGGCAGACCAATTGCCTGTCCGGCCGAACTCCGTAAATATAGCCATCGTAAAAAATCGGCGTATGCTGGTCCGAGCCAAAGACATCCGTCTCAAGCCGGAATAGTTGCTGGGCCTTTATACCGCCGTTTTCCTCGGCCAGTTGAAGCATCATACTGCCTGCATTATAACCGCCTGAAAGAAAGATGAGCCCCTGCCCCACGACTAAAGGTGACGGAACATTCGCAATTCGAATCTTCCAATCCGGGTATTCCCACAAAATATCGCCATCCTCCGCCGAAACACCCACTACTCCCCCACTGGCACAGTAAACATACATGCGCTTATCCATAAACTCGGTCGGCACAATCGATGAATGCGTCATCTTCCAGCCATGAAGATTAGGAGTTTGCCATACAACGTCACCCGTGGCGCAATCGGCCGCCATCATTAACGCCGAACCGCCGGGAGCGACGATGGCCTTGTCGTCTTCGATGAGCGGGCACTGCCCGGCATACCATTCGGGCACTACCGCCCCGAAGTCCCTGACTAAATCCAGCATCCAGTGAAATTCGCCCGTTTGAGAATCGAGGCAGGTGACATGGCATTTGGGCCCGATTGTCACGATATATTTTTCCGTCACCGCCGGGACGGTCCTGCTCATTCCGTGATTGCGTTTGATTTTCACCGGATAAGAATATCGCCAGATTTCCGCCCCATCGTCAAGTGACAGACAACGAATTGCATCGGCCTGTTCCTGTTGGTCATAATCAATGATATATACCCTACCCGCCAAAACCACTGCCCCGGCAAAACCTTCTCCCAAATCGATAGACCACAGAACCGTCGGCCCCTCGCCCGGCCATGCTCTTGCAAGGTTAACATCTTCAGAACTTATTGCGTCGAAATTCGGTCCTCTGAACTGCGGCCAGGCGCCGGGCAAATCGGACGGCTCGCCTTCAAAACGAACCAATTCACCCCGCAGTTCCCTGGTACCGCCTTCACGCGACAGCGATTCCTGTGTGTCTATTTCCGGCAAACGCTCCGTGAGCTCCGTTGCGGCGTCGGCGCTAAGCCAGACATACAGAAATATTACACCGACCACAGATAATGCAATCGGAATAATAGACGGGACTCCCGATGGGAAAATCTTTGTTCGCTGCTGGTCATTATTTTGTTGCATCTATTCGTTCCTCAAGGCGTCAATCATGTTCCCGCTAAGTGCAAAAGTCGTTGCGATCCATATCCATAAGACGGCACTAATTCCAATAGCAACAATTAACAGATATGGGATACGCGCTCCATGCGTCCACAATACAGGCCCTACCGCTACAAGAGCGGCGATAATTCCACAGGCCAGGCCGGCGAGCATTAGAGTACTGTGCTCATCAAAGACCAGCCTCCTGAGCGTAGATTTATTAAAGCCCACCGCCTGTAGCATTGCAAGTTCACCCCGCCTTTCAAGTACATTTCGAAGCACAACCAGTCCCAATCCTATACTGCCGAGAATCAGCCCAAGGCCGCCCAATAACTGGAATATGGACAGATATGTATTCTCAACGGCCATAAACCGGGCCAGTCGCTGCGCTGTCGGAGTCAACTCCAGTCCGAAATCCGATAATCGCAACGTCAATTTATCGGACAGAGCTTCGGTCCTGCTCCAGTCGGCATCGATAAGAAACATTCGATAGCCTTCATCAGAAGGAAAACGCCTGACAAATTCTTTTTCGGATATGAGCAAACTGCCCTGCAGGATTGTGTTGTTCAACAAACCCACCAGTCGCAATCGGAACTGCCTGCCTTTTTCATCGGTATATTCAATCTCATCCCCAACGGATTTACCAAGCGCCCAGACCACAGTCGCATAATCACCGATGGCCGGAACAACATTCTCACCCAGATTTCGATCCAGAAGTTCCCATGCGTTTTCTTTGTCGGCGCCTTCGACTACCTTGCTGAAACCGAAAGCACTGCGTTTTTGCAATTGTTCCGACTGCACACCCAACAATCGGGGCATCTGCGCACGATTTAAGTTCAAACAGCTTGCATCATCCCCATCATGCACACGAAACTGCACTATCTGCACACCGTCGAGACTGCCGTCATCCAATCTCATCGATTCCCGGCCGGAGCTGCTGTTCAAATCGTACAAAATCGGGATAGTAGATTCACCATATAAGGCAAAGCCCCCCGTTCCCGAATCCCGTTTATGGGCCCCAGCAAGCGGGTCTTTTTTGTTCGCGCCGACAGCAATCACCAGAAAAATGCCGCAAGCAAGCAAGCCCACAACGGCAAGGCTGCGCCCGGTGCGCCTAGTGGTATTTCGCAATCCAAGGCCTGCCACAGAGACAAAAGCCCTGTTCCATCTGCCCGCTGCTATCTTCAACAAAGAGTGACTTACTCCAAGCCCCGCAATCAAGAGCAAGGCACCCGCCCCGAAAAATGCCCCCGAAACCGAGCTACTGTCACCGGTTCCCATCAGGACAAGTAGTAGAACAGCCCCCATGAAAGACAAAGCTGCTATCAAAAATCCCGTCCTGCCTTTCGATGAGCGTTTTGTTTTGAAAAATTGCCACCTCAAGGCCCCGGCGAGCAGCTCGCGGGCCGGTCGAGATAGTTGTTTGCGTAAAGTAAACCATATTGCTATCAAAGAAACAATCACCGCTCCAATCGCTCCTGTAAACAAAGTAGAAGTCTCGAAGTAGAATTGTATCTGTGAGCCGGCTATGGCCGAGCGCCATATTGTCGCAAGCCCGTAAATCATTATTTTCGTGTATAGCAGAGCTACCGCAGTTCCAATTATCGCCCCTGAAACTGCTAAAATCCCACCTTCGGTTAACAACAGCCGTTTGACCTGCTTCGGCGATAACCCGACCGCCAGTAACATCCCGATTTGTTCGCTGCGGTTTTCGACGCCAAAAACGAATAATAAACCCGTCAAAATCAGAGCCGCCATAATAATAAACATACTCAGGCCGAGGAAAAGCTGGCCGAAATCGGTTGAGCCCCCTCCCGCTTTAGATCCCTGTTGGCGAACCGGCATAAAGAATAATCCCACCTTAGCAGGATCAACAGAGGTTAGTAACTTTCGTGAAATATCCTCCTGCGATTGATTTTTCAACGGGTAGCGAACCGCGGTAAGGTTGCCGTATCTGTTAGCCCACATCTTACGTCCGGCGTCGAGTGTCACGAACGCCTTCGGTGTCCCCCGATACTTGTCCCAATACTGTTCGTCTTTTGTGCGAATCTTATCGAGGTCGATATCAATGCCGGGGTCCCAATCTCTGCAATTATCCACATCCGCCAGGCCGGGGAAATCAGGCATCAATTCAGGGTCAATCGCAGGGGCTTCCATAGGCAAAATTTTCCGAATCCGGAAACTCGCACTTTGCTGTTCAAGTTTTCGCACCAATCCCATAACAAAATATGTCAATTCGAGCGAGTCCCCCACTTTTGCTCCAAGGTCGTCGGCAAGCCACCGGTTGATTATAACCTCATCGTCCTGCATATCCGCCGGAACGATGCTATTAACATCCGTCGAAGGCTGGATTGCAGAGACCATCGAGTATGGAGTCACTTTGTCCCGCAGCCGTAACTCGTTGACAAAATAGGTCAAAATCCCTACAGGATTGTCACCTACATTCATTGCAGCATCGCTTAAAAAATCATCGATGAAAACTCTTTTACTGCGTATCTCGAAATAATTCCGCCCTTCAAGCCGGTGACACTGGAACTCTGCATCGGCAAGCTGCCAGGATTTACTAATTGCATCATTTGCTTTTTCTATCGTTATATTGTCATTTCGGCTCGAAGCAACCAGCAGAATGTTTGCCTGTTCGCTACGGCCGATTTTCTCCTGAAGCCAACGCAAAGGAACAAAAACATTCATAGGCGCGATTTGATTTGACTGTAAGCTAAAACGTCCGAATTCCGATTGGTCTGCAACCGTACCAACGTGCAGTCGAAAAGCTGTAGATAAATCGGAATCCGGGGTTATAGGTACATCCCTCGGCATTAAGCTGGGCTTTTCAATTCGCAGCACAATCTCATCGCCGGTATTCGCCCCAAGCCTTGCAGCCAACGGCTCATTTAATATTACCGTATTATTGAAATCTTTAACAAAAAGATTCTTCTGAGTCCCTATCCTGTAAAATCGTTCATCTATGCCGAGCACTTCCACCCTGTTCGCCCGTTTGGTACCATTACTGTTAGTCATCAATCCGCGTACCTGCAGGAGAGGCGCCGCCATCGTATCCAATTCTGATGCAAGCTCGTCGGACAGCACAGCTCTGAAAAATCTTTTTTGCGGCACAAGGGCAAACTGGGTCTGGCCAAGCCGGGCATCAACCATCATCATCAGGCTCTGACGTACGGAATCGCCTACGATTAGAGCGCCGGTCAACACGGATGTGCTGACCACAACGCTCAGCAGAACACCGATATTCGTCCTCCAGTAAAAAGTAAGGCTTCTCCTGGCGAGCTTGAATAAATTCATTGCCGGCTCCGATCTTTCAACAATCCATCGCTCAATTCCGATACCGGCCCGATGCGCTTGGCGAATTCCAACGAATGTGTCACAACTATCAGCGTCACATGCTCGCTGCGGTTCAATTCCACCAGCAGATCGGCTATATTCTCAGAGGCGGCCTTGTCCAGCGAGCCTGTCGGCTCGTCGGCAAGCAGCAGCTTCGGTTTATTAATCAACGCCCTGACAACCGCCACGCGCTGGCGCTGCCCCCCCGAAAGTTCCCCCGGTCTGTACTGTAAGAATTCTTTCAAGCCAACCCGTTCCAGCAAATCTGTCGCTCTTTCCTGGGCATCTTTTCCGGAAAGTTCGCCCTTACCTGCCAGAGTCGGCACCAACACATTCTCAAGCACGGTACACTGCGGCAAAAGATGATGCAATTGAAAGACAAAACCAATCCGGCGATTGCGAATTTCTGCAAGGTCTTTATCATTTAGTTTTGTCAGGTCCTGGCCATCAAAGAGTACCTGTCCATCAGTCGGGCTGTCAAGGGCACCGATAATATTGAGCAGCGTGCTCTTCCCACTTCCCGAAGGCCCGACTATCACCAGTGCCCGGCCGTCACCGAGCTTGAACGTTATGTCCTTCAAAACACAGACACTGCCGGTATCGCCCGGTGAATCGTAACTTTTTGTGACATGAACAAGTTCAAGCATAAATTCCCTTTTCAAACTTATTGCACGATTCGTTCAAATATTCTTATCATTTCCCCGGCAGTCCGCTCAACATTAAATTTCTCAATAATCGCATCTCTGCCCTTCCTTCCGAGCTTGTGCGCGTAATCCGGATCAAGTAACAACGGTTCGATAGCGGCAGCCAAGGCAGCGGCGTTATTGTCCCCATATAGCACTCCCCCACCGGTCATTTCGAGCAACTCGTGAAATACACCCATCGCCGGTTCCACTACCGGAACTCCCGCCGCAAGCGCTTCAAGCACATATAATCCATAAGCAACCGGTTTTTTCTCCGGTACCGACAGAACCGAAAGCGAATGTAAAAATTCATACTTCGCCAGGCGGTCAAAGCTCGGCAAAAACTCAACATCGTCGCTGATACCATGAGAATCTAATTTTTGCCGAATTTTATTTAAGAACGGCTCATCGGCGGAACTTTTACCACCGGCTATTCGCAGTATAGTCTTTTTCAATTTATCATTTTGTTTTAACCGGATAAAAGCATCGACAAGAGTATCCAGTCCCTTATCGGGGCACATTCGGGAAAGATAACCGATTGTGGGACGATCCGGCCCCGCATCACGGTGTATATATCCATCCAGCGAGATTCCCATATGTACAATATGATGACGTTCGGCTTCGATTCCAAGCTTCTGCTGCATTACCTGGGCATAGTATTTGCTCACCGCTATAAAAGCATCTACATGCCTGGATTGTTCGGCGACTATTTCCCATGCCTGTTCCGTGTAAGGAGACCTCAATCCGTCGAGGAATCCATCTTCATCCTGAAGCAAACACAGTACCGGCACGCCGAGTTTTTCTTTGATTGGTTTGGCCAAACCAATCAAAAGAACATTTGACAGAGTCACTATATCAGGCTTGTTTTCATCCCGGGCCAGCCATTCAACGAGCCTGTTCAACTCCTTTGTCTGCCGTCCATCCTGTCCGCGAAGCATTGATATCGTTGTTTCCGCCAGGTCTTTCGCACTTGTCATTTCCGCTTTACGCGAAGCCCACTTTAAGAGTCCCGGGCTATCAAACAGGCTATCGAACCACCGAGGGGTCTTTTGGAAAAAAGATAATTTTTGCTGGAGATATACGTTTATCCCGCCAAAAAAGAGCGGTGCTTTTCGAGGTATCTCTTTTTCATCCACTTGTAAAGGCAAATACATCGGAAGTAAAATGACGTCCTGCTCCAGCTTTTGCATAGCCTTAATCAGAGCGGCATCGCGCAGACAGTTCTCGCAATAAAAATTATCTCCTGAGCCGGGTGTAATTTGAACAATTTTCATTGCATTTCTCCGTTTCTATTTTTCGGCCGTTGCGTCTGATTTTGAGGAACCAAAGGCATATATGAAACCGTCATCACAACCGATTATTATCATCCCGTTAGCCACAGCAGGTGAAGAAGTAACTGCCTGGCCGATCTCATACGACCAGACCTTGCTTCCATCGGATAATCTTAATATATATAATCTCCCGTCTTCGGAACCAACAATCACTTTATCGTCACAAATAACCGGTGAGCTGTCAACTTCACCTAATGTCTGAAAAGTCCAGACCTTTTTACCATCATTACGACCGATACAGTGAACAAGTTCATCTCTTGCCCCGACGACAACAAAATCCCGGCCGATTGCGGGCGAAGAAAAAAACGGGGCCTTGCCCTGCTCGTATTTCCATAAGATTTTGCCGGTAGCAATATTGGCCTTGATGAACACATTATCGTAATTACCAACATAAACCTGCCCGTCAAGAATCGCGGCCGAAGCTGCAATGTAAGAACCACTGTCAATCGATTTTAGCATACTGCCTTCGGTCAGTGACACAACATGAATCATTGCATCGCAGCCCCCGAAAACAGCCACTCTTTCCTCTACCGCAGGTGAGCCATTGATATAATTATCTGTTTCATAAGTCCATACAACATTACCATTTGTCGAATCCACGCAATGCAGTTTATTATCGTAACTTCCTATAAGTATCCATATCGTCCGGCCGTCAGGCGAAAGCACCCAATTCGCAGAACCAAGAATTTGACCGTCCGTTTCATATTTCCACCGGAGTTCGCCACTGTTTGCATCGAGCGCATATAAAAAACCGTCCGACGAACCGGCATAAACCGAACCTTCGATAACACAGGGCGTCCCTTCGACTGCATCGCTGGTTTTATATTTCCAGAGTTGCTTACCATTTTCTATATCAATCGCATATATATTCTCATCCGATGAGCCTACGAATACAACGTCATCAACGATGACCGGTGAAGATTTGACTTGGTCGCCAGTTTTGAATTTCCAAAAAAGTTTTAACGAATCTTCCTCTCCGGCAGGCAAATCCGGCAAAATACCATCCTGTGTTCCCAACAGTCTCTGCTGGCCTCTGAACATAGGCCAGTCGGCTCGATTATCGATTCTCGATTCTTGAGCCGAATCCTGTGTTAAACCAGGCTTAGATGAGACATCTTCAATCGTCGATAATTGACGGGTATCTACTGTTGAGGATGCTTTGGAGAGCATTCTGTATCTTTTATCGAGCAGAAGCACTACGAGTACTACACATGCTGCAACAACAACGACAACTACAGCCACTTTTTTTATAGACTTCATGGGAATAATAATAATGCATTATACGGAAGCAGGCAATAGAACCTTCAAGGTTTGTTATATGTTAACGAAAAAAGGAGGCTTGTCGTGTGAAGAATTACATTGGGATATTTTTCTTTGTTTTACCCCGTTTAACGAGCGTTTTGCTTTCACTCTGCTCATTTTAATTACTTTGGACGTATTGAGTTCTTGCCTCGGCAATAAATTTAAGCATCTGGTCGGCCTGGCTTTGAATCTCAGGATTGGTATTTGTCACTCTCGCGTTCCATTTGACGTATTCTTTATTCAAATGAGCACGAGCTTTTTCTTCGTCCATATTGGAAGTAACACCAAGGATGGACTCCACATCCTTAACCTCAAGCATTTCGATAGGAATGATTTTCTCCATTATTGTCCGAAACTTTTCGCTGTTAATTTGAAGCCAGTTTGCCAGTTTTTTCAAAAATTCCAGCTCGCCACCGACAACAACGCCGTTGGCCTTTGCCACCTGCATGCAAAGGTCCATAATATCAAGACGCTGAGCAATTGTTGTAATTTCCACAATTTCACGGCATATTTCATATTCATCGAATTCGTTTCCTTCCCTGAAAAAAGCAACAACCTCATTTAACGCCTTATCGAGCTTACGCTCTTCGATACTCGAGTTTGCATCCTCATGAGCATCGGGTGTTCGGCTTTCAGCATCGAGGATATTATCCTTCGCCCATTTCTTTATAAGCTCAATTTCGCAGTCATATATCTTCTTGTCCGCAGCACTAACAGCAAACGCCAATGCAACCGCCAGCGTCTTTGTCCGTTTAATATTATCCTGCACATCAAAATATCCAAAAGAGGGATTATCATAAAGATAGGAACATCGGGCGCAAGCAAGTTCCCAACCGTCCTGGGCGGATAATATCGAGACATTAAACAAAAGAGACCTTCTTCCCTTCCGAGCAAATGCAAGCCAATCAAGACGCAGCTTCGCAACAGAGGTCCAGTTCGAGAGTATGGTAACATTGTTAGGAAGCCTGCCAAGGTTGGTGTTGTAATAAAAAACAGAGGAATCGGCAGCCTGCCACTGTTTTACTTTAGCCTGCACAGGTTTAGCAGAAGCCGAACCTTCTGTAATATCCTGAATGGATATTCTCACAACAGCGTTGTGCTTATCACTCGGAGCATGGATTGAGCCGCAAATCTCGACACTGAAGATGTCGACAACACTTTTACCTTCCTGCTGGATTGTCTGTTGAACTTCGCAATTAAGAACGCTCAAATCAGGTTCATATTGCGCGGCGTTCGTTACATCTCGCTGAAATAGAGACTTTTGGCGGGACGGATAATTCGAATTGTTTAGTTCATTCGTACGACGCAGGACACACAACACATAATAATACAGGCGACTTATCACATCAGGAAAAAATAATACAACACATGCCGCCGCTATCGGTAAAAATAGAACCAGAAGTACACCCATTTATATACCTACTCATATTGCTACTTAACTCTGGAGCCGTTAAGTTGTTTCGCTTCTTCTGTTATATTATCTTCCGACATTTCCCCACTTTTATTCAAACTGAGATCCACTGCAAGGACCCGGCCCGATTCGAGGTCTTCGAATTTACAGTGCATCCTCTGATTGACGTCATAACTATAGGTGACTTTAATAGGACATTCCGCGGGTCTGTCCGGCGGTAATTCAAACTTATGCGTTGCAATCTTGTTGACATAATCAACGGCAATGTCCTCACCCTGTGTTATAGTCACTTCAACAGTCGTCTGCCCCTTAGAGACCGTATAAAACGTCTGAGACGCCTCGCATGGCAAGGGAGTGTTTTTCTTTAAAATGATACGATTCTGAATCACACGTCGGCCGGTCTCCTTATCGACAGGAGCACAAACAGTGCCGTAACTGTGGTTACAGACATCCGTAAGGTTGATATCTTTAAGCCCGCTGGAAACACCGGCTGGCACAGCATCGGGCTTTTCCCTCATCATCGTCAGACCGGCGTGTAATGCGGCACCCAATGCAACACATTCATCCACATTAACAGCCGTTTCCGGCGCGAATCCGAACACTTTTTCCAGACGCTGCTGAACTATAGGCATCCGTGTGCTACCGCCAACCAAAAGCACCTTATCAATTTCAGACGGTTTTATCCCGGCCTCCTCAAGGGCGACTTCGACCAGTATATCGGTACGAGCCATCAGTGAGGAAACAGCCTTTTCAAACATTTCACGTGTTATTTCCACTCTCATACTTCCGGCCGGGCCGTAGAGCATTTTTTTCGCCACATCACGGCGTGATAATGTTTTTTTAACATCTTCGGCTTCATCCTCATACTTGGCTCTGTCCTCATCAGAACCAATCAGCCCGGTACTGAATTTATCTTTGTAGTGTTGCTCCAGCATCTCCAATATCAGCTTGTCAAAATCAATACCGCCGAGCGCGTGATCTCCCTGCGAGCAAACAATATCCATCTGATGCCCATTGACATCCATTATCGTGACATCAAAGGTTCCGCCGCCGAGGTCATATACCAGAACCCTGCCCTTAATCATACGAGTTGTTGCATAATACAGGGCGGCGGCCACCGGCTCATTTACAATGCCAATCACATTCAAACCGGCCATTGTCCCGGCATCCATGGTCGCCTTCCTGCGAATCTCATCAAAATGAGCGGGGACGGAGATAACGGCATCCTTAATTTCGCCGTGCTCAATCGAGGCGTCCTGCCCGAGCTTTTTCAGAATCAGAGCGGACAGCTCGACCGGAGTCCATTCTTTGCCGTCGATACTTTTACAATATTTGGCGTTTCCCATATACCGTTTTATCCAGCGAACGGACCTTTGGGCGTTGAGATGCCGGGAATTAATCGCTTCGACACCTACACGAATTAATTTATCATTTTCTTCATCGAAGAAAATCGCAGACGGCGTGAGCCTGTCACCGTCGGCATTTGGGACTATCTCCGGCTTTCCGATAGCATTAAGAATCGCCAATGCCGAGAAAGTCGTTCCGAGATCTATTCCCACTATATTGCCCATTGTACACCTCCAATATTACGGCTCTTGAATCATTAATTGATTCATAATGCACCATTGGCTGGTTATGCGTAAAGTCTAACCTGGGCCGGGCGTATTATTCTGGCATTTTCCTCGTCAATGAAACATTGATAACCCGGCTTAAGAACCTTTTCAATCTTGCCTTTCCGCTTTGGATCATCGCTTTTTTTCTTTTCTTTAACAGCCTCAGCGTATTTCTCCTGACCGCGATAGTCACTATTTATCTCCGGCTCAAACTGTTCAACTCCGCTCGATTCCAAAGCAAAAATCAACTCATCCCTGACTTCCTCGAGGTCCGTCACATCAACATCGTCATCCTGCTCGGACAGACAATGAATTCGAACTTCAACGTTATCGATGCAGCGGATAATACGCAGACAGAAGTTCCTTATTATATTCCAGTCATAGCCGTCCTGGAGCTTCTCCAGTCTGTTCTGCTGGTGAACTGCGTACTCACGAATCGCTGAAACCTGTTGTGTGAGATCTCTGAGCGTGTTATCTATCGGATTCGCTTGTTCGTTTTCAATCGTAACCAGGGTACCACCTTTATGTTTATCTTTGGATACGACTGTTTTCTTATCGTTTTGCACTTTAGTAGTCTTCTCGGTCACCTGAGCCGGCTTATCTTCCGGTTGCTCCTGTGAACGTTTATCTTCCTTATTTTTCAAGTGAGATTCGCTACTTATTGAAATATCTGTTGAAGCACCTGCTTTCTGTCTGCGGATTTTTGCTTTACCACGAACAAATTCCGGTTGTTGCCAGCCTGAATTTATAAGAACCTTTGAAAGTTCTCCAAATTCAGTTTGCTTTTTATCCGGTTTCTTTTCCTGCTCCGGCTCTTTTATCTGTTCTTCGCTGGGCGCCGGTTCAGGAGATTGTCTCTTTCTTCCAAAAATACCTACGAAACAATTTTTCAAGCCGGTCAAAATACTAATAATAAGTCGGGCAATGTTGATTAATATAAACCAGCCGACAATTATCCCGCCAATAGCTGTACACATCATTGAAGCTGTGAAAACAAACTCGCTAAATTCCTGTTGTTTTTTATATTCCTCTAATATGTCCTGCCAGTTCTCACCGTAAAAATCATCCGCAAACGGATAAACAGTCATCCCACCAGCCGCTAATTTATCCAGGTCAGCTTTCAGTCTTTCCTGCTGCTCCTGCTGAATTTGATCCTGTGTTTTAGAATTCCCCTTGTCATCCAATCCCAAAGGTAACTCTGCACGCTCCTCAGGAGGCAAATTCATCCATTTTTCGTATTGCTGGATATATTCACTCGTCTCCGAGCCGTACTTCAGCTTGAATGTATTCGCTTCCTGACGCCCCCTGCTTCGCTCTGAGAGCACCCACCACAGAGCGCTGCCTCCAATCAAAAGCAACAAAAAACCAACAACAATAACAAGTTTCTTATGCATATTCTCAAATATCAATTTATTAACTTAACAGGAAAAGTCTTCGTATCTCAGTGACGGAGAATCTAACAATTGTCGGAATTGATATTCTCAACAAATTCTTCGTTTTCTGTTGTTCCATATATTTCAGTTACACGCAGCACCTCATCTATTGTAGTTAGGCCCTGCTTGACTTTCATAATACCGTCATCATATAAACTTCTGCGTCCGCTCTTGTGAAATATTCGACGCATATTATTCACAGATGCGTCATGGTGAATCATATCTCTGAATATATCATCGATAACCAGCATCTCATAAATACCTACTCGACCGACATAACCTGAATTTCTGCAATGGTCACAACCCGCCCCATGATAAAGCTGCCCCGGATCAACGCCGGCTTTTTCAACATATTTACGCATATTTTCCGATGCTTGGTAAATTTCCTTGCACTTCGGGCATATCTTACGGACTAATCGTTGAGCGAGAACACCATTTAACGAGGCTGCTATCAAATACGGCTCAATGCCTATATCGACCAGTCTTGTAACACTGCTCGCTGCATCGTTTGTATGTAGTGTCGAAAGGACCAAATGTCCCGTTAATGCAGCCTGCACTGCTATACGTGCCGTCTCGTTATCACGAATCTCACCTATCATTATTACATCCGGGTCCTGTCGCAGCAGGCTTCTCAATGCCAGGCCAAAATCAAGACCGATTTTCTCACTGATTTGAACCTGGTTACAAAAACTAAGTTCATATTCCACCGGATCTTCGACCGTCGAAATGTTTAATTTATCACCGTCCATCTGAGCCAGAGCAGAGTACAAAGTGGTACTCTTACCGGAGCCCGTGGGACCGGTTACCAGCAGAATCCCGTGAGGCAGTTTAACCTGCTCTGCAAAAACTGATTCCACATCAGGTTCCATACCCAACTGCTCAAGACCACGCAGAATGGATCTGCTGTCCAGGACACGAATAACCACCTTTTCCCCATAATTTGTCGGCAGCGTCGAGACTCGCAAATCGATCGCCCTGCCGCCGATGGAAACTTTTATTTTCCCGTCCTGCGGCAATCGCCTTTCCGAAATATCAAGATTAGCCATAATCTTAATACGCGAGACAATGGCAGGATGCATCTTTAATGGTGACTGCATCATCTCGAAAAGTACGCCGTCTATGCGGTTTCGGGTCCTCATGGACGTTTCCTTGGGCTCTATATGAATGTCACTGGCGCCCTCACGCACGGCATTGCTTATTAAGTAATTCACAAATTTAATAACGGGCGACTGGCCCGCCATTTTTTCAAGGTCTTCTGAAATTTCCTCCTGGTCCTGTACAATTTCGACGTCGGTCATATCACTGATAATTTCATCGAGATTATAATCAATCCTTTGGTCATTCAGAAGATTACAGACATTATCTATATCTACATCCATGCAGACGACGGTCTCAAGGTTCATCTGAGTTTGTCTTTTCACATCTTCAATGACAAAGAGATCCCCCGGACGGCTCGTTGCCACTACAAGATTATCCCCGTTGATTGCTATAGGCATAATCCTGTTGCTCTTGATATAGTCGGGATTCAACTTGGAGAATGTGTGTTTATCGATCTGGTCCGGTTCAATTTTTCGATACTCAAAACCATAAAGGCCCGCCCTTGCCATTGAAATATCCGGCTCCCCGACCATGTTCTTTTCAATGATTATCTTACAGATATCAACGTCCGTTTTTTCCTGTATCCCTCTTAGCTCAGAGAGCTGTTCCTCGGAAATCTTTCCCATTTCACGCAGAACATCAGCAATATCGCGCACATGAACGGCGGCGTCCTGCTCAGGGGAATACAGTTGTGAAAGGCCGTTTATTTCCTCAAGACCGTCATTATCTGGATAGTCATTGACGGAATTCAGTCCAATTGACTGATCTTTTGCTTTAAATCCGAAAATCCGTGCCATAGTAAATAAAATATAAGTAATAAAATTTGGTCAATCAAATCGGCTCAAGCCATAAAAACAGCATTTCTTCAAGGTCCTATAGGACCTTGAGTTGAGCCAATACGACAGAGAAGTAAGATAAGCTTCCTGAAATGTTTATCGGGATAATTTTAGGCGGACTTGACTTGCCGGATTGTTTTTACTTTAGATAAACAAGACATGGGCCGATAAGTCTAACTTTCTATTTATCAATATGTTACGACCTAATCTATCTTGCAGTACTTTATTATGAAGAATGTGTTGGACCGGTTGGGAATATTTCTTCAGCCAGATCTTCACCAATCTGGTTGGTATAGTACTGCCTAATGACTTTTTGCCCCTTGGTTTGAAAACCATCCATAGATGAGAAAATACCGGTTTTCATAAGAAGCAGAATCACAGCACAAGCGGCTAAATTACCTACAGGCTGCAAATGCCTGGACAATCTTTCCAACAACTTCGGCTCAGGCTGAATTTTTTTAAGTACACAGGCCTTGGGTGCTTCACGCAAACTATGCCTGAGCACGCCGATAGCCTGTTCGTTTGCATGTTTTAATAAGCCCAGATTCTGAGGCTTTGACCTGATGAACGACAGAGCAAGATTGACTTTACTGCAGGAGATGAATCTCTTCCGGCATCTCGGACAACTGGCAATGTGGTCTTGCAGCCAGCCTGCTTCGGGATTAACATGACTGCTTATAGCCGAGTATAACCAGTTTCTTACTCGTTTACATTTATTAGGGCTTCTTCTTTTTATTTTTAAAGTAATCATTTTTATTTTTGTTTTCCCATCCAAACTGCCAATAACTGGATTGCTTTACATCTATAAACCCTCGCCGTTCCTGTTGATATACCTAATATCTTTCCTATTTCAGCATAGGACAATTCAGCTAAGTCACGCAGTGCGATTACATTTCTGAGATATTCAGGTAATTGTGCCATACAATCTCTTAAAGTCTCCTGCAGGTATTTATTATCAAGTTCCTTCACAGGAGAGTGTTCATCCGTTCGTACAGCGGCGGTACCGGATATTCTATTTCTCTCTGCGATTCTGCGTCTTAACATCGTTATCGCTACGTTATTTGCCACACGGAAAACATACGCTTTGATGCATTCAGGTTTACGACCCCCTTCAAAATGTGCCAACTGCAAAAAAGTATCCTGGTAGGCATCGTAAACATCCTGCTCGTTCCCAAGGATACGCCAAAGCATGGTGACTAATCCCTGTCCGTATTTGTGCATTGCAGACAGAATCCACCTCTGGTCTTCAGCGATAGACTCCGAGCCGATCAGATCCCACAGTGCTCCGTAGCTTACGGCCTTACCAAGCATAAACATCATTCTCGATTATATAATCTTGTTCTGTTTGTTAAGACGCAGCAATAAAGTATATGTTAACATAAAATTCGCAAAAAATGTTAAAAATATCATTTTCTTACATAACGTTTCAGGTTGTTTATGCGTCTTGGTTTTAAAATCGTAGAATCATATAATAAGAAATTACTATAAAAGTTCAGTTAATATGGGCCTAACTAATTCCCCAAAAGACACTTACGACAATAACATAAAAGCCGGGGATGTGGTCTTTATTGTTAACGAGCTGCTTGAAAACGCCGTAAAAATCGGTGCAAGCGATGTTCATTTCGAGCCTACCGGGGCTGAATTAACGGTTAAATACAGACTCGACGGCGTTCTTAACACTGTCGAAAAACTCCCTAAGCCTTTATCAGAAAATGTGATAGCAAGGCTGAAAGTTTTGGGAGGACTATTAACCTATCGCAACGATATACCACAGGAAGGCCGAATCGAAATCGATAAAAGTTATTATGAACAGGTAACGGACCAGCGGCTTGCAGTTTTTCCCACAATACACGGTCAACGAGCAGTTGTGAGATTATTTTACAACAACGCCGAACTAATGAATCTGGAGCAATTGGGATTTTCAAAAAAGATACACGCAGCTTTAAAACAAATAGCAGCCGGGAACATGGGTGTTTTACTGCTGACCGGCCCGGCCGGTAGTGGAAAAAGCACAACGTTAGCCGCACTTCTACGGCATATTCTCAAAAACTACCCCGGCAAAAGTGTCGTGACTCTCGAAGACCCTGTGGAAATAAGAATAGAAGGTGCCACACAAACACAGATTACCCCACACGGCCAGTTAACTTTTCCAACAGCACTTAGGTCGCTGCTCAGACAGGACCCGCAAGTTCTGATGATTGGAGAGATACGCGATGCCGAGACAGCCAAAATCGCTATCGAAGCGGGACTAACGGGGCATCTGTTGATGAGCACTATGCACAGCGGTTCTCCTGCAGGTGCGTTCCTGCGATTGCTTGAGATGGGTATCGAACCTTACCAAGTCACTTCAAGCATATCAGCAGTATTAAACCAGAGGCTGGTCAGGCAATTATGTGAAAGATGCAAGAAAAAATCTGAGCAGACTGATTCATTCGAAGCGGTAGGATGCGATGAATGTTTTAATACGGGCTACAAAGGTAGAATTCTCATAGCGGAAATGGTTCAATTAGATAGTGATTTACGAAAAGCCATCCTGGCCAAAGCCGACCTCGAAGAACTTGAAACACTGCTTATGAGCAAGGGACATGCAAACATGCTGACCGACGGCCAGCGATTAATCAACGACGGCCTTACAACTCAGGAAGAATTGAATAAAGTTTGTGGTTTTTCCGTTTGAGGAAAGATTAAACAAATTCCAGTGATTTGGAAAAACAATGGCATGAATATATAAATCGCGATAATGACATTTAATTTATACAGGACAGGTGGTATGAAGCACATTACTGCAATATGTATCATTTTATTATTAATTGCAGCCTCTACATACGCAAAACGAGCACAACCATGGATCGAGCTGACGCTTAATCCATCTAAAACAACAGAAGCCGCAGAGCAATACAGGCTTTTACCTTCGGCCGAAGAGCAAACCGATGCCGATGCCTTCCCTTTATATCAAAAAGCAATTCAATCACTGCCGCAAGATTCCCAGCCAAAACAATTCTCCGATTGGCGGAGTCTGCCGCCCGACCAGCTACCTGTCGAGGAAATTGAATCGGCTCTTGAGAAGCTCAAACCTACTTTAGATTTATTAACTCAAGCCGCAAGTTGTAAACAATGTAACTGGCCTTTTGTAAAACCCGGTCAGGTTAGTCAGGAATTTATGGATGATCTGAGCAAATATCGGCAGTTCGCTTTCATACTTGATGTTCAGGCTAAACTCCAAATCGCACAAGGCCAATATGACCAGGCCATTGATACCCTAAAGACATCTCTTGCAATGGCAAAGCATCTGGGTAATACTACTACTTTGGTTCAGGGAATGGCCGGGATTGCCGTAGCGGCGAAAAATCTAAGCAGGATTGAACAGTTTATTCAATCTGATAACGCCCCCAATCTGTATCGGGCCTTAGAGGATTTACCACAACCGCTTGTCGAAATAACAAAAGCAATCGATTTCGAAAGAGATAATCTCAAAAACTACAACCTTTTGCTCCGCAAACAATTTGAAAAACAGTTGAAACCTGCACATGACATGATTCGCAAGCAGATGAATCATGTTGATCGTAAAATTGCCGCCCTGCAATGTATAGAGGCTTTGCGTCTATACGCCGGTTCTCACAAAGGTAAGTTCCCCGACAAACTCAGTGACGTAACTGAACTTACAATCCCGAATGATCCTGTCACCAAACAACCATTTTCATATAAGAGCACCGGCTCCGAAGCCGTACTCGAATTGGAAGGTACCGAAGGCTCAGAAGACAGAGATGCAGTACGATATGAACTCAAACTGAAATAATAAAGGATACATTATAAAATGGCAGCATCCCAATGTAATATAAAAACATTAATCAGCAGACCAACGAAGTTCACTATTATCTGTCTGACGATTTCTTTATCAGTTATACCAATTACATATGCCGGACGAGCTTTGCCGCCGGTTAAATTGACTCTCCATCCGTCCAAAGCAACAGAAACTGCGCAGAAATATCAGCTTCTGCCGAAAGTCGAGGAATTAATTGACGCCGATGCAGCACCGCTATACGAAAAAGCAGTCGCATCTTTGCCGGCAGAGCTCAATACAGACCAAATCAATCAGTGGCGCAAAACTCCGCCTGATCAGTTGCCTCAAAAACAGGTTCAGGCGGCCCTTGAGCAGTTTAAACCTTCTCTGCAATTGCTCGAACAGGCCTCCAAATGCAAACGCTGTAATTGGACCGACGATGCCTTACAAAAGTTGACTCAGTATCGCAACATGGCGTTCCTTCTGACGCTTCAGATACACTCTGAAATCGCCCAGGACCGGTATGATAGCGCAATTGATACTGTGCAGACCGGATATACTCTGGCAAAAAATTTAAGCAAAGAGCCTATGTTAATTTCCGGTTTGGCCGCAGTAGCAATCACCGAGGTAGTATCTCGGCAAATCGAACAGTTCGTCCAGGGAACCGATGCACCTAATCTTTATACTGCTTTGATTGCTTTACCACAACCGTTCATTGACCTCAGTGACCCGTTGGAAATAGAAGAAGCCGATGTCAGACAAAAAATCAGTCTGCTAACAAACAGTATGGAACGTCGAATTGCCGCATTACAATGTGTAGAAGCGTTGCGGCTATATGCCGGTTCTCATGACGGTAAATTCCCCGATAAACTCAGCGACGTTACTGAAGTTACAGTCCCCGACGATCCGGTTACTAAAAAACCATTTTCTTATAGTCGTACCGGCTCTGAAGCCGTGCTCGAACTTCAAGCGACCGAAGGCTCCGATGGCAGAGACGCCATAAGGTATGAACTCAAACTGAAAGAATAAAGGATAATAACAAAAATGGCAACATTCCAATATAACGCACTGACCTCGGCAGGCCGATTGATGAAAGGCACGCTCGAAGCAGGCTCACACGACGAAGCGAACGAACTGCTCAAACATATGCAGCTTGTCGTAAACTCCATCGAAAAAGCTCAACCTGAAAAACCCAAAACGGCAATCGGCAGAAACGAATTTATGCTCTTCAATCAACAATTGGCCTCTATCACAAAGGCCGGCATACCTCTGGAAAAGGGCCTGAGAGAGCTGTCCCATGATGTCAGCTCCCACTCGATGCGTAAACTCATTGATGCAATCGCCGGCGAGCTTGAAGCAGGCGTTAGCATCGAGAAAGCCTTTGAAAAAAGGCAAAAACATTTCCCTCCTCTTTACGGCCGAATACTAAAAGCCGGCGTCGAAACAGGAAGACTCAGCGAAATGCTGACGAGCCTGAACAGGCATCTGGAAATGGCCAACCGAACAAGAAGAATCATTTTCGAAGCGATGAGTTATCCCGCGGTAATTCTTTCACTGGCGGCTGTTATTATTACAGGTGTATTCATATTCGTAATCCCGCAGTTCGGTACGGTCCTTGGGGAAATGACGGATAGCGGCCGATTGCCGACTCTCACTCGTACATTCTTAAATATGGCTGACAATATAATACCTTTCTGGATTACTGTCGGATTAATAATCGCCGCGATAATCGTCCTGACGGCACTTCTTTCGGCGTTCCCGGCGGGACGCAGATTCAGGGAATCGCTTCTTCTATCCGTTCCAGTCATAGGCAGAGTTTACCACAGCAGCATGCTCGGAAGAATGGCCGAGGCGATGGCGATTATGGTCGCAGCCGGTTCCGATATGCCGGAGTCACTGAGACTAAGCTCCGGTGCCACAGGAAGTGAAAGACTTATCGCCGAAAGCGAAAATATTGCAGGCCAAATCGAGCAGGGAGCCGGTATTCTGGAAGCTGGACAGTTCTGCAGAATGATACCGAGGTTGTTCTTCTATTCGATACAATTAGGTTCTCAACGCAGTGAGCTTCAGGATAATCTTTATAGTCTGGGCCAGATGTATGCCGAGCAGGCGCAATTCGGTCAGGCAAGACTGCAGGCGGTTCTGCTACCTATAATGCTGATTGTCGTGGGCGGCTTTATTTTCTTAACTATTCTTTCGATGTTTTTACCAATGATACAAATAATAACGGCTTTATCGGGTTAGGTCTAAAATATGAAAGATATTATCTTAATCATATTAATGGTATTATATATACTCCTCGGATGGAAAAAATCATCCGTAGCTCTTATAACCTTACCATTCGTAGCCGGGACAATGCTGGCGATAGGAATTACAACACAGGACCTGGTTATAATCGTATGTTCACCTGTTCTTTTCGTTCTTACACTTATAGCCGTACTGTTTTCAAGAAAAGAGCCTGATTCTGAAAACTGGCCTCAAACATGCGCAAAATGGTTCTTTATCACTCTTATTATCCTGATTTTTATTCTCGCAAGTCTGATTGGCTTCGCCCTATCGGGACCTTTTTGTATATTCAGCATCATGTTTGTTGTCATTTTAACAAGTTTAGTTATCGCCTATAGCTTAACCTCAAGGAATGTGACTACTGCGTATGTGCTTTCAACGATTGGTTCGAGCATCAGACAAAACCTGCCTTTACCGATGGCTTTGGAATCTGCTGCAAGCGGATGGTCGGACAGACGTTCAAGAATCTTACGGAATATACAAAAATGGCTGGTCCAGGGCTATTCGCTTGGCGAATCAATTAAAAGAGGCTTTTCAAGATGTCCCGGCTATGCAGTGGCAATGATCACCGCCGCCGAGCGGATTAACCAGCTTCCGCTGGCACTGAAAGCCATCGAAGCAAACATTGCCGCCCAAACAGAAGAGAATCGAAAAATCAGACCTGTCCACCCTATTTATCCGTTCATCGTCATCACTTTAATGTTCCTGATATTGTTGGGAGTTATGACGTTTATCATTCCACAGTTCAGCACGGTATTAACAGAAATGGTCGATGAACCACAACTACCGGCTGCTACACGTTTGATCATGGATATAATGGATTATATTGCATACAAATATGGATGGTTGCTCGGAGTTTTGATTATCCTGATAATCCTTATTTTTATTCCCGCTTCAATATATTTCAAGTTCAGATCGCGTCGGCCCGACAAACCATATCTATTTTCACGAATTGGTGATTTTATCAAATGGCATCTACCTGTTCTGCACTGGTTCGAGAGGAATTATTCGATGTTGCAGGTTGTCGAGATGTTGCGATTGTCACTTAATGCCGGCTGCCCTGTCAACGAAGCGATTAACAACACCATCGGCCTAGACGTGAACAATCGCTTTAAGAGACGTCTAAAAAAATGGCTCAAAAAAGTCGAGCGTGGCGACAATATCGCCACTGCTGCAAGAAAAAGCAAATTAGGTTCCGCCCTGGCGTGGGCATTCGACGAAAAGGTCAACCAGGGCAATACCCTGGTGATTTTGGAGGCCCTTGAGGCGTTCTACCGCTCGAACTACAGCTACTGTGTCAACCTGGCAAGATTTATCATCTGGCCGTGTATTATCCTGTGCATGGGAATAATCGTGGGCTTTGTGGTTTATGCCATATTTGCGCCGAGTATTGCGATTATCAATCATTTAGTGACCTTAGTGACGCCATAACGGGACTATGGGAGCATAAAAAAGTGTTTGCAAAGAATAAAAAATATCATGGTTACATGTTAATGGAAATAATCATTGCGGTAATCCTTCTCGGAGTACTAATTACCGCGTTCACATTGTCACTTAGTGGATTCGCAAGGTTCAATCGCTTCCAGTTGGTCAGACAGCAATGCGTATCAGCCGCCCAGGCCGAGCTGGACAGTATTGCAGCGACGGGCGAGCCGATCCCCGAAGAAGACATGAAACGACTCTGGCCGAAACTCAATGTTTCCATCGAACAGTCGGACGGGACGGGCCGGTGGCGGGGATTGAAATTTGTTGAAGTACAGGTAAACGGCATGAGCTTCAATCAGCAGGTGAAAATTCAATTGTCCAGGTATATTGCCGGCGACAGGCTTTTAGCCGAGCAGGAGCTATGAATATGCGTAAAGGATTTTCATTAATCGAACTTTTAGTAATCATAGCAATTCTTCCTTTTGTATTCATCGTTATAGACGGCCTTATCGCAACCATGTTTACTGATATCCCCCGGTCCGTGAAATCCATACAGGACAACTCAATTTTGCTGAATATGACCGAACAAATGCAACAGGATATCGATACGGCAAAAGACCTGCCTCGGTCGGTTAACGGCTATACCGCCGGTGATGATCTGCTTTTAATTGAGCTGGCCGACGGCACAATCCATTATCAACTAAAAGACAACAATGTGTTCAGGTATGTATTTGCAGAAAATCAACAGCAAATCCCTGAAAAGACAATACTATGGTCGATGCCTGGTACTAAAATCAAATGGCAGGTCCACCGCAAAAACGGCAAAGGTTACGCCGTTGAAATCGAACATCATATCGAGTACACGCTGAAAGGCCATCTTATAAAAAAAATGGCGAATTCGAATATGTATTTTGTCGGAATTTTAGAGTAGATAAAAATGAAAAACAGAAAAGAAAAAGGTTTTATTTTAATACTGGTCATCATACTGATTACTCTTATCGGATTTATAATGTCCTTTTTAACATGCGGTGCAAATATCATGGTGTACCAGTCCAACAACACCTACCTTCAGGCCTGCGAACGAAATCTCGTTGCAAGCGGACTGGCGTGGGCGAAAATAAATATTCAAAAAGAAAATAGAGATATTATCGATAAAATGATAGAATTGGATGTTACTGATATGAACATTCGCGATTCAACCTTGGTCGTTACTATAAAGATACCGTCGGAAAATCAGCCCGAAGTTCAAATCAGTACATCGTGCAGTTGTGGAAGGAAAACCCTTGTAAATGATGATATATACAAAATCAGGTAATGATAAACAGAAAACAATTATTAGAGCACGCAAAAGCCCAACATGCCACTGATATACATATTTGTGCCGATGCCCCGATTTTATTCAGAGTCGGAGGTAAATTGGTCCCCATTACAAAAGAAAAACTAACTCCGGACCAAAGCCGGGAAATATCCCTTGATTTGCTCAATGATGACCAGAAAATAAAGTTTGAAAAGAACCTCGATTTCGATTTAATGCTGGCCGAAGGTACAGGCAGATACAGGATAAATGTAGGCTTTTTTAACGGGGCGGTCGGCTCGACCATCAGAATCCTACCAACAAGACCAAGAACCATCGACGAACTGATGCTTCCCGATGTCGTTAAGGACCTGACACAAAAAACAAAAGGATTAGTCCTCATCACCGGCAGTACAAGCCAGGGTAAAACCACTACAATGTCGGCAATGATAGATGAAATAAATTCGACCTGCGAAAAGCATGTCATCACTATCGAAGACCCAATCGAATATGTGCATACGAATAAAACCGGTATTGTCAGGCAAAGGGAGGTGGGCAGGGATACCCAGTCATTCTATACAGGATTGCGAGCAGCTTTGAGACAGGATCCCGACGTTATCGCCATAGGTGAGATGAGAGATTACGAGACAATCAAAATCGCCCTGGCGGCCGCTGAAACAGGTGTTCTTGTCCTTTCGACTCTGCACGTTATTTCAATCGACAAGATTATCGAAAGGCTTTTGAGCTACGCACCCTCCTCCGATGAAGGCCAGTTGAGATTTCTTTTAGCCGAGTCACTGCAGGGAATGATTCACCAGGAGCTTATCCCGACGGTTGACGGCAGACAAAGAGTCGCGTGCGAAGTACTGGTTGTCACCGGTGCCGCCAAGAATATCATAAGAAGAAAAGGAGGATTCTTTTTGAGAACCGTTATCGAAACCGGCAAAAAACACAAAATGGTGACAATGGTCGAATCCGTTAACGCCCTTCTCGAAGCCGGCACAATCAGCGAGGGCGTGGCAAAAACCACCCTGTCAAACTACAAATAATATTGTTGTATCAATTCATTGATTTACCGTCGGGAAAAACAAAAGCATCCGAACTTTTATTCAAACCATCTATAATGCCTTTTACGATAGAAATCGATCCACCGAAACGGCAAATTTGTCAAGCGTCCGAGAGCTAAATATAAACCGGAAAGTCGAAGAGCAAAGATGCGGAAAGCCGAACGTGAACGCGGCCCGATGCCATCTGAAATTTTTTCGAATATAAGAGGATTCCAAAAGAACTTACCATCTGTCAATCGAAGACCACACTGTGAATATAGGCGGAGACTCCCGCTATGCCGACGATTTACTTTCAGATGGGTGGGATTGGTCGAGTGAATCATATAAAACGGGGCATGGACAATAAAAATACCGCCGGGACGAAGGTATCCGGTAATCAAAGCAAGAAAATCCGGAACATCAGGAATATGTTCGAGAACGTCAAGGCATACTACAGCATCGAAGAATTCGGAAGCAATTTGTTCATGCCCGGATGTTATCTTTATATCGGCACCGGCAAGAGTAAAAAGCCTGCTGGCGAAGGAATGAGTATAACCGGGAACTTCATAGTATGTTACCTTATGGCCGGCCTGGGCGAAATAAAAGGAATCGAAACCCAATCCGTCACCAATGCACAAAACATTAAGACCATTTTCCCGCTGTGCAGTTAAATACTTTGCGATATAACTTCTCATGCGGCGTTTAATACTGTTGCGATTCCATAAGACCAATTCATATAAAAAGGCATTGGTCTGCTCGTAGAATTGTACGAGATTTTCGCTCCATACAAAGGGCTCCAGGGACGCCTGAGAAAATGCCTCTGCGACATTTGAGCCGGGCTGTTCAAACTCCCGACGCAGACAGGAACGAATCGATAATTCATCCGCAGAAGTAATTTCTGCAATCCATCTTACTACTTCATCTTCGTCCCTAAGATGAATAGGATAAACTAAGGAAGGTTTACTACTTCCACTCTCGCTTTTCATAGAGTTCACCATATTTTCCCGTCCCAATCCGGCAAACCGATAAATTTCCCCGGCAGTATTTTGCCTTTGATATTTTAGGAAAAACGGATTTTAGCCTAATCAGAGATAACTTTGCAATAAATTTCAAGAAATAAACACCACAGCACTCAAACGCTACAAGATAGAACCTATTGCAAAAGCAGTTCGTACAGATTATAAGTATTAGCATAATAGGAATTAGGTTGAAAAATATAAATGGATTATTGACCGGCTCGTATGAACAAACAAAATCAGGCCTATTTTTATGCTGTTATAGTAATTTTGCTCTGGTCAACAATACCATCGGCTTTTAAGATTTCCTTACGTTTCCTGGATGTCCTGCCTCTTTTATTTTACGCCTCTCTCGTTTCCGTTATCACTTTTTTCCTCTGCCTTTTATTTTCCAAAAAGCTCCATTTACTCAAAACTTTTTCAAAAAAAGATTATGTGAATTCCGCCCTTCTGGGTTTTCTCAATCCTTTTTTATATTACTGTTTCATATTTAAGTCTTACACATTACTGCCGGCCCAGCAGGCCCAGCCGTTAAACTTTGTCTGGCCGATTACACTTGTTCTACTGTCGATTCTTATACTCAAACAAAAAATCAGGGCAAGAAGCATACTCGCAATCATAATCAGCTTCACTGGTGTCTTTATCATTTCAACACGCGGGGATATTCTCGGATTCAAAATCGATAGCCCGGCGGGAGTATTTTTAGCTTTGAGCAGTACTATCATCTGGTCGCTGTTCTGGATATACAACATCAAAGACAAGCGGGACGAAGCCGCCGGGTTATTTCTGAATTTTGTCTTTGGTTTTATTTTTATTTCTGTAGCCATGCTGCTCTTTGAAAAAATAAAAATCCCGGACATCAAGGGACTCGTTGGAGCGGCATATATCGGCCTGTTTGAAATGGGAATTACATTTCTGCTCTGGCTCAGGGCGCTGAAGCTCTCCAAAACAACGGCACATATTACAAACCTGATATATCTGACTCCCTTTCTGTCGTTTATCCTAATTCGCTTTGCAATCGGTGAAGTAATTCTTCCCGCATCAGTGATAGGTTTGTTTTTTATTGTCGGGGGCATAATATTACAGAGACACTGATTCCAGAATCACAAGGTCACTGTGTCCACATTCATATAATTGTTTCTTCGATGATTCTCGCTACCACATAGTCCGGCAGCTTATTCAAAGCCGGTTCGGCCTGATAAGCCGAGATTATGCTCTTGTCCGGGAATGCTCCGGCTTCCCTGATTATCTCTTCGACAAACGGCTCCATGTTGTGTTTGGCCGTCATCGATTCAGCCTTGTTGCGAGCTGTTTTCACCAAAGCCTCAAATTCTTCACGGCTGTCATACCAGTTGAGCTGCAACTCCAGTTCAAAGGCCTCTTTCGCCCTACCGCGATCATACGTATATTGAATCCCGAATGGATTATACATTTCTATCCGTTCCTCAATAAACGCCTGACATGCCTGCCAATATGCAGTGAATTTCTCCGGGTCAAAATCTTCGTAACCGACGGATTGAATCTCTTCGGCGAGCACATCTTCGATCCTGGCAACCATAATCTCCCTTTGGGCTATGAGCAGCTCATATAATGCCTCGTAATATGCCTTTAAGAGCAAACTCGTTGTGTTCATATCTGCCATTGTCTCATATTCTGATCATTTAACGCTATTTTGTACATATTAAAACCTATCCCGGCATAGCTGAAGGCGACGCCGGATTGGCTTTGTTTGGCTTTGTTTTTGACTTAGCATCAGACAATATAATTTCTTGTAACACCTTGTATACATTAGCCTTAAGCCCAATCGGACATTTGGTAATTTGGCTTTGTTTTTCATTTTTTCTTCTGCCTTCTGTCTTCTGTCCTCCGTCTTAATATTGGCTTTGTTTTGCATTTTTTTCTACTGTCTTCTGCCTTCAGTTTTCCGTCTTCCGTCTTAAATTTGGCTTTGTTTTCCATTTTTTTTACCACGGCGAAGTATTACGAAGCCGGGTTGTTTAGCTTGTGCCATAGGTGCCGTGGCCACATCAGCCACGGGAACCCCCAGGTAAAACCTGGGGCTGCTATGAGGCCATCTGTCAATGGTTATAATTTACTTTCTTGAATTTCTACATTGATGTACCTTTCTTGCTATCAACTCACTGCCGGCGGCTCAGTCTGCTATACGT
>Ga0315544_1000628_pt1 | contig 31813 bp, 37 predicted proteins | sample SalMarSW160130MG_2_FD_202543 | JGI IMG/M metagenome (GOLD analysis project Ga0315544, IMG submission 202543) | Salt marsh sediment microbial communities from the Plum Island Ecosystem LTER, Massachusetts, United States - Salt Marsh Sediment SW1601-130 ... | reverse complement strand
GACCACAGCGGCGGCGATAGATCGGCTGGTGCACCACAGCGTAGTCTTGGAGTTGAATGTGCCGAGTTACCGGGCCGAGCAGGCCATGAAGAGGAAAAAGAAGGATAAATAATATTGCAAATTTTGCCCCCCATGGGGGGCACTCCCTAACGGTCATAAGCTAAGAATAAGTGTTAAGAAGAAAGGGTAGAAAAAACTGTCATTGAAGGGAAATTATAATTGACGCCAGACAGTTTTAAGATATGCACAATCAGTACACCCAAAACCACAATTTAATCCAAGCCATATCATTGCATACATTTTGGCATCAGCCAAAGATAACAACTGATTTATCTGTTTTGAATTGAAGGTGAATTTATCCTGATGAATTTCTTTTGCTCTTGAAATTGCATCAATGTTTGGAATATTCTTGAGAATATCATTCTTTCTTGCCCAATGAAACATTGCTTTCATAATACTAAGGTGTAAATTTAATCTACAAACAGAACCGTAATGTTTTTGGAGGCTTCTCTTATAATTTTGTAAATTAAGGGTAGAAATACTTTTAATTTTAGAATTTTCTCCAAGAAAGTCTTTCAGTTTTTTAAGACTTCTTATTTGATCATTATGGTGACGTACTGTTAGGTTGTTTGTCTGTAACTTTGTATGTTGATACTTTAGGTACATATCACAAATCTCTCTTAGTGTCATGTTCCCGTTAACTGATTTCTGCACGGCGTTATTGTACCCATGTAAAAATATTGCCTGATCAAGATAGTTTTCGAGCGCCTGTTTTCGATCAGATCCGAAATAATAAATATGTCCCCGGATCTTTTTACAGTACTGCCCTGTGGGGTGAATTGTGAGCGGAAATTTGTCTGAACGTGTTTTTCTATTTGAACTTCTCATGATTTTCTCCTCCTATAAAATATTCCTTTTTACAACGGTATTTTCGATTTAGTTGTACAAACGGTTGTAGATTTTTTCATAAGAAAATCCAGCACGAAATTCATAACAAATTGCAGGACATCATCTTATGAGTATTATAAGAAATGGGGAGAGATAGGACATTTGATCCTATTTTTGGTGAAAAAATCTTCCTGATATGTGTTTTTCGGCTAAAAATTGATGTTTTGCACATTCGAAATTGTTTAAATCTGTCATCGTTGGAGACATATTAGAGACACGATTCCAGCCCAAAAACATTATGCTTCAATCGCATATGGAAAATGAATTCCAGACATTTTTAGGTCACCTCCGATACAAGGTATTTGCCTAATTCGTCAAATTGCTTTCCATTCTTATTATAAAAGGGAAGCAACTTTTGATATCTTTTGACCTTAGCGGCATCTTTAGCTTCTTTAATCTGGATGTTTTTAGGAAGTCTCTTTTTTATATTGTGAAAAGCGCCGATGAATAAAATTGCTTTCTCATCAGCTTTTAGAGTCTGTTTTATTCTGTTGACAATAAAATTATCTCTTCGGTTTAGCAGTATCACTTTGACCAACTTATATTTTGTAAACGCTATTATTTTTTTTGTTATCGATTTAGCCTGTGTTATGGCACATAGCCTGTCGTATTCTTTTTTCACTAACTTAAAATCCTCTGTCTTTACAAGAACAGCACCTCTGTCAAGAAGTTTTAGGATTAGCTGGTAATTTTTACTACCGGCTTTAGCTGTGTCCTCAACTATTTTCTTTCCCACCTCATCTTCAGCAACCATCCCATCCTGGTATATTTTCATGTCCTTTACATCTATGGAATCAAAGTAATCCGATACAACATCCCAAAAACCTTCAACCGTTCTTCTATGTTTCTCCCAAAGCTCTTGCCCCAAATCCCTAATACCTCTTTTTGCCACCTCTTTTGCTATGGAGCCAAGATCGGCGCTGGTATGTATAACAGGAACATAAATCAATGTTCTCATAGGTGTTTGTCCTTATGTCGCCTTCGCCTCGACGCGTTCTAATCTCTTTTTTAACTCTTCATTGCGTTCTAATTTCTTTTTTAGTTCTCTGTTTTCCTGCTCGATGTCGGCTTTTTTTGCTTTTGTCGAAAGGTATGAATCCTGCTGCCACCAATTTATGCCCATCTCCAATGCTTTATCTACAGAGGCAACCAAGAGCCTTATTTTTATATTGAGCAGTTCGATATCCGCAAGTTGAATTCTGATATCTCCGGCAATAACAATACCTTTATCCAATACCCTCTCAAGGATATCGGCAAGGCTGGTTGCGTCAGTTGGATGCATCATTTTTTGTTCAGCCATTGGCTTGCTCCCTTATAATCATGCTAATTTTTTAGCTTTTATAACTAAATCTGCCGTCTTTTTACGCACATTTGCAATAAAACGACAATTGCTGCAATCTGTACTTTGCTGTTTGTAATCCGTGCAGGAGAGAATGACATTTACTTCCCGCTGAAGTTCTTCCGCAAAATCAGCTTTTTCTAATACTCCTTTGGCACCATTGATTTTGGATGTAATCTCCTCAATTACCGGTTCCTGCTTTTGAAACGTTGGACAATTTATTTTGGCACTTTCTTTAGACATCGTTTCTCCTACATCAGATCTCCTAAAGGCCCAAGATTCAGGTTCAGCTCCTCATCTTTAAGCCCAAATATCTCTTTCAATTCGTCCATTTTATTTTCCAGTTTCATCAGTGTCTCACCCACCTTTTCTATTTCCTCCTCGGAAAGAGATCCCGCATCTACTCTTCTCATTGCCTGTTTTTCCAACAGCTTTCTTATCAGCTCTATGAGTGTGAGCACCAGCTTAGCCAACCCTTTTTCTACTGTTTTGGGATTGGCGTCGATTTTTTTAGGCAGGCAATCCTGTGCCTTTTCTATTTCTTCGATAAATTCTTCAGGTGACTCGGTTTCGACTATTGTGTTTGTTATCATATACTATCGGCTCCTACTAAAATTTGGTCCTTTATTACTTTGTCAAGGAGATCAGCTTGCTCAGAATCTCTAAAAAGACCGGGCTTTTTCGACAAAACAACAAAGTTATACGCTGGCCAGGGGCCGCTGAATAAATATTTGAAATCGGGACGGGAACTTTTTACATGCTCGAAAGCCTCTCTGAAGTTTCTTTCCTTATCTTTTTCAACCAAATAAACCGCATCCAAAAGCAGGTTTTCGGTCTTCAGTTTTTTATTTTTTTTCTCTACGGCAAATTTACTGAAGAATATGTCCATAACTATAATGAATTTATCTGCCTTTGCCTCAAACTCTTTGTCTATCTTGTATTTCTCAAATTTCTCTTTCATAAATCTCTTACCAGATGAGCTATCTAAGTCTAACTTCTTTTCTTTTTTAAGTGCCTTGATAATATTTTCTTTTATCTTGTCCGCCGGCCAGATAACCTTGATACCGAACTCGAATTTATTATGGAGCCTTTCCATGTTATCCTTAAAATCCTTGTAATAGCTCCGCATCATTGAAAGCAGGTTATCTCTGCCTTCAATAACGGTCTGAAACCTCACAGGCAAAACGGTAAAATCGGCCATGAGTTTTTCCACGATAGATTCATGTTCTAAAACTGCATCTTCAGTTATATCTTGGGGCGGCCGGCAAATTTCACTAACCGCTGCTCCTATATCACAGAAGGGAATGTTATAAACACCAGCACCTTCTAATCCATAAATTGATTGCTTTATCTGACCACTGGAATCTATTATGCCATATAAATATAGTTTCATTGTTATCTTGCCTCCTGCATTGGCCCGACAAATGGCGAACCTCTTAACTTTTCAATGGTTTCCACCGAGCTGAGCAAAACTTTCAGCCCCAAATATATAAGGTCAACATCGGCCACAGAAATAACAATATCCCCTGATATGACTACACCCTTATCCAGAACTCTGTCCAGAATCTCCAGGAGAGTTATCTCTTTCGACTTTATCACGGCATTATTCATTTTGACCTTTTCGGCCTAAAAGCCCACAGAAGTTGTACGGCGGCCATGGGCCGGTACAATCAAGAAGAAATCCTTTGCTTTCGTAGTGCACCTTCAGTGTATCAATCATGTTTTGGAAATCATCCACTTCATCCCTGTCAACCAGAAAAGCAGAGTTTAGAATCATATCATCTTCTCTCTCGGTCACATCTTTCGGCAACAATCTGTTTATGCGTGCTTCAAAGCTCAACTCTTTTAGTAACTCAAAGCTTTCCCTGCCGCATTCATTAATTCTGTCATTCAGTATTCTCTCAATAAGCTGTTCTTTTTTCTTTTTAAGGAAATACCCCTTACCGACAGAAGAAGTTTTAATTTCATCTTCTATTTCCGATATCTTTTCCTGGCTGTTAAGAAATCTGGTCTTTAGTTTTTCCGGATTACAATAAATCTTGAGCCCCCATTCCTGCTTGTTCGCCAATTTTCTTAAAATTGCCTTAAACTCCTGGCCATATTGCTCAAGCATCGCCTTTAGGCTATCGTCTGTGTTAAACAGGGTTGCGAACTTAAAGGGTATCACGTTGGTATCGCTCATTACCCGTTCTATTATCTTTTCATGCAGGCCGGCTCTTGTCTTAACCCACTCGAAATCAGCCATCTTTTTCTTTAAGCCTTCCTCACCAAATTCCAGTTGTTCAACCCTGCCGGCTACTGCATAAAGGCTATTATGGTAAATGGAATAGAGAATGTTTCCCAAACCATTTATTTTGGGTTCCTTGTCTGCAACACAATATAGGTAAACAAGCTGTTGGTTTTCTACCATCACTGTACCCCTCATAAATTAGCTGGTTGTCAGTGCATGACCTTGACGTTCGTAAGATTCAACTTCCATATTGTCACTTAGTCTGACTTCATAGATGTTTCTGTCCTGTACCTTTGTAGGCAATCCCAGGGACTTCAGGAAAGAATTTTCTTCATAAACTTCCGCTTCAATGTGCCATTGGTTGTCAATCTTTGTTGCGCCGATAACCTTTACTTCATTTATGTCAAGGGCCTTCCTCAAAAACTCTACAACTATGCCTTTAGCTTCTTCTATACCGGTCATTATTTATATCTCCTTTTCTTCTGCATTTGTAATAGTATCCAATCGATCTAAAAGTTCCTTTTCCTTCCGGTCGTATTCCTGCGGGTTTATTTCATCCAGTTCAAACTGCAACTGCAATCGCATAAGTTCTTCCTTGATGCGCCCTTTATCAGACAATTCTTTTTGAGCCATATCGCCGAGTTTCTGGCCCATCCATATCACTCCCTTTAACGGTGCAAGAAGTATGCTGTCGATTAAAAACATTTTTCAGTAATCTTCGGTATTAATGCTGATATTTACAAAATTAAACGGCGGCAGCGGTCCTACATATTTGAAGGTCACTTTTTCACTGTATTTTTCATCAAGCGACTGAACCTGCCGATCAAAATCAGTTTCCTTTTCTTTTTCCACAAAAAAGGCAGCGTTAATGATCATCAGTTCTCCATAAGTATCATTTGTTTTGACCTCAACAGCCAAAGGTTCCAAGGTGCTTAGAATATCGGCTTTAACAGTTCCCCTTTCAACTTGCAGAGCCTCCTCCACCATTCTCCCTATCTCCGTCCGTTGATAATGAGACTTTTCAGGAGCAATCGCTGCGATTTTTTCTTTAAGCCGTTTTATATCCTCATATTTTTCCAGGATATTCTTGTAGATAACCTCTTCCTTAAACATTGCCTTAAGGCCAAGCTCAATTTTGTCCCTAATACTACCCAACAGGTCTTTAAATCTATCGTGCTCTATTTCCAGAATTCTCTTGACCTTATCTTCATCCTCGGCAACTGTGGCAAATCTTACCGGCAAAGCTGTATATTCGGCCATTGCTTTTTCAATGGCCTTTTCGTGAGCAAGAGAATTATCTCGCGAGACCCTGTATTTCCCAATGGGAGCATCACTGACCAATGCAGCTATACCATTAAAACAAATTGTATGCAGTTCGTCGCCACGTCTCCCAATACCCAACGGGCCAAAAGACTGCTGCCTGTCCGAGTCTATGATACAATATATATATTTGCCTTCCTGGGTAGCTATATCCATCTCTATTTTTCCCATTCTTCCGGATAAATGACAATATTTACAAAGTTAAATAACGGCAAAGGGCCTGCATACATAAATTTTATTCTGTCTTTATACTCATCGCTTAAATCGTCCATAATGTTATCGAATTCTTTTTCTCTTCCCTTATCCACTAAAAAGGCGACGTTCATAAACATCTCATCGACGATAGTATTACTGAGTCGGTGCTCGTAAGATATTCTTCTCAATCTATCTATGATCTTCCCGGCTTGCTCTTCCTTCTTTTCATCCAATGCGGTCTTTACCATTCGCCCAAGGCCCATTTTTGCCCGCAGATCATTGCCATCTTTTCCAGTCAGAGCTTCCTTTAGATTTTTTATCGCCTTGTTTTCTTCTACAATCTCGCTGAAAATAGTCTCCATGTTTTTCCATATACCTTTGACACCTAATTCTATTTTGTGGTCCATATCTCTTAAGGCGTTCTTAAATTCTCTGTATCTTCTATCCATAAGATTTCTTACTTCGTCGGCACCGGAGGCAATAGTTCCAAACCTAACAGGAAGTACGCTGTCAAATTCCTTCATTACCTCCTCAATAACCTTCTGATGAGCCAGCATGTTTTCTTTGCTTGCAGTGATTTTGGTTAAGGGAAAGTTACTCACTACCATACTCAGGTCATCGTAGCCAATAGTCAAAACTTCGTCACCCCTTTCCCCGATACCGATAGGGCCAAAATTCCGCTCCTGCTTAGTCTCAATAATGCAGTAAATATATTTTCCTTCTTTTTCCATATTAGGCCATTGTTGTAACCAGTAATGCGTTCTTTTCAAAAGCTTCTTCGTTGAGGTAGCAGCCTTCATCGTGTTCATCTTGACGAGATGCTCGGTAGTAATCGAGGAGTATCTTGTAGGCTCTGGTCATCTCATCAAATTTCTGCTCTATATTCGGCGTGTCAGGATTTTTGTCGGGGTGGCAGGTTAATGCCGTTCTATGGTGGGCCTTTTTGATTTCAATAGCGGTTATAAAATCCTTTTCAAGTCCTAATTTTTTCTTTGCCCAATCTATTTCTTCAAATTGTGGTTTTTTTACTTCAAGGGTATAGAAACTGTATGGAGGTAATGGACCTACACATCTAAAATTCAGTTTATCCTCAAATTTATCATCGATCTCATCGAGTTTATGCTCAAACTCTTTTTGTCTGTTTTTATCCATGAGAAAGGCGGTGTTAAGCACCATCTTGTCATCCATAAGATCGTGTGCCTTGAGATTTTGAGTTATTTCGCCTAAGGCGGTCTGTGTTTGGTTAGCAAGTATCTCTTTTTTCTTATCCAAATGTCTCTTAACCAGGACGCCTAACTTCATCTGGTCATCTATGGTAACACCACCTTTTTTGCCTAAGAGTGACTGTTTAAGCCGCTTTATTTCCTCTTCCTCGGAGACTTCCTGCAGGAAAGATTTAAAATCATTTAGCGTTGCCACTACATCAATCTCTATGCTATTTTTTGCCCTTGCGAAAATGTCTTTAATTGTCCTGTATCCTTTGGCTAAAATCTGTCTTACTTCTTCGTCACTGCCGGCAAAAGTCCCTAACCTCATGGGAATAATACTGTGTTTGGCCATCACCTTTTCGACCAATTGCTGATGGCTGACAAGCAATCTGCCCAAGGAATCCTTTGGCATATGGCTGTAATTGACAATGTCTGAATCTTTTACTATTGCAGCTATATCCTGGAAGGAAATGGTATATGCCTGGTTGGAAATTTCGCTGTTATCGGCAGTAGTATTTCCAAGGGGATAGATGTCTTCGAAGCTGGCAATCTCGTCAAGATCGAAAAACTCTTCGGTACTGGAGTCTATGACGCCGTAAATATACCTGCCTATTGTGTTCATAACAAACCCTTTCATTCTTCGGGAAGGGTTTGTAGGTCCCTTCCCTAAGACCAATCAGCCATCATGAAGCCAAGATTAGCTCATTTTATTGCTTACCATTTTGTTCTTTCAGCATTTTAAGTGCCTGGTCAAAATGCTGTTTCGAAACTTTCAGTTCCCCATCAGCATTTATTTTATCCTTTACTGAATTACGCTCTATATATTCTCTTACTGCAAACATAGAAGCCTTGCGACAGACAAACTCAATATCAGAACCCGTTCTGCCATCAGCTTCTTTGGCTAATTTTTTCAAGTCAATATCCTTGCCAAGAGGTTTATTCCTTGTATGTATTGTAAAAATCTGCTCTCTTGTTTTCTCGTCAGGCACAGGCAGCTCGAATATAAGGTCGAATCTGCCGCTTCGCAGTATCGCGGGGTCAACTAAATCCAATCTGTTGGTAGCAGCTAAAACAACAACTCCTTTGAGTTCTTCAATGCCGTCCATTTCCGTCAAAAATTGACTTATTACCCTCTCGGTTACGTGGGCGTCCGTAGAGCTTGACCCTCTTTTGGGTACTACGCTGTCTATTTCATCGAAAAAAAGGATTGTTGGTGCAGCATGCTTTGCCTTTCTGAATGTCTCCCTTACCCCACGTTCCGATTCACCCACATACCGGCTTATGAGTTGAGGACCTTTGATCGAAATAAAATTAACACCGCTTTCGTTAGCCACCGCTTTGGCTAAAAGCGTCTTGCCTGTACCAGGTTTGCCATAGAGCAAAATCCCTTTAGGTGGATTAGTGCAGGCTTTTTTAAAGACATCCGGATATTTGAGCGGCCATTCAATTGCCTCTTTAAGCTCTTGCTTGATATTTTCAAGGCCACCCACATCAGACCATTTTACATCCGGTACCTCAACGAACACTTCCCTGATGGCAGATGGTTCAATTTCCTTCATGGCCTCCAGGAAATTGTCCATCGTTATTTCCAATTTAAGCAGGGTTTCATAAGGAATATCTGATAATTCAAAATCAATCTTTGGCATAATCTTTCGCAGAGCTGACATTGCGGCTTCTCTGGCCAAAGCCTCCAGATCCGCACCAACAAAACCATGAGTAATTGCGGCCAATTTTTCCACGTCAACATCTTTAGCCAAAGGCATGCCTCTTGTATGAATCTCCAAAATTTCCAACCGTCCATTTTTATCAGGTATTGGAATAGATATTTCCCTGTCGAACCGGCCTGGTCGTCTTAGAGCAGGGTCTATAGTATTGGGAATATTTGTCGCACCGATAACTATAACGTGACCTCGGGATTCCAAACCGTCCAAGAGGGCAAGAAGCTGGGCAACAACACGCCTTTCAACCTGTTTTTCACCACCCATATCCTCTCTCTTGGGCGCTATCGCATCAATCTCGTCGATAAAGATTATGGCAGGGGCATGTTTCTGAGCATCCTCAAAAACACTACGCAAACGTGCTTCGGATTCGCCATAAAATTTACCCATGATTTCAGGACCAGTTATGCTGACAAAATATGCATCTGTTTCATTAGCTACAGCCCGGGCGGTTAATGTTTTACCTGTACCCGGCGGGCCATACATGAAGACTCCTTTAGGCGCTTCAATACCGAGTCTGTTAAAAACTTCCGGGTATTTCAGGGGCAGTTCAATCATCTCTCTTATTCTTTGAACCTGAGTGCTAAGTCCCCCAATATCTTCATAGGATATTTTGGCTTTCTCAATTTTACCTTCTTTTGACTTTATTCTTATCAGGGTTGCAGAGCTGACAGATACCACACCATCCGGTATTGTTTCTTCCACTGAAAAATCACAGGTCTTAGTGCCGAAAAATCTCGCCCTTATTTTATCACCGCTCGTTAAGGGCAGACCTTCTATTAGAGAGCCGATGTATTTAGCATCTTTATCCTTTTGAAGCACCCCTCCGTTCGTCAAGGGGGCAAGCGTTATTTTTTTGGCGGGTTTGCTTTCGCCTCTTTCGACTGTTATCTTTTCATCAAGACCGACTTTGGCATTCTCTCTTGTAATACCGTCTATCTGAACTATTTTTTTGCCTCTATCGTCGGCATAGCAGGGCATCACCTTGGCAGCGGTCTTCCTTTTGCCCTCTATCTCTACTATCTGGCCCACATCCAGACCCAAACTCTTCATATCTTCAGGATCCATCCTGGCGATAGCCCTTCCCACGTCTTTAGGCAAAGCCTCCTTTACTTTAAATTGCTTCATACTACATGGCCTTTCTTATATTTCTAATTGAATAGCTGATTCTTAAAATCCGCCAATGTCATTAGACCTTTGATTTCATGGGAACAGGCAGGAACAAGTGTTGTTCTTAACCCATTAAATTTTCCTTTTATGAGTTTTATATACCTATCCTGTTCTTTTCTTTTTTCTCTACAAAACTTACAGCCGTCTGATTCCACAACGTTATTTATCAACATCTGCCTGACCTTAATGCCAAAATTACCCAAATTGCTTATCAGCCTGACAGTTTCCAGAACAGCCATATCCTCTGGGATCGTGACTGCTATGAACTCACACCTGTTTTGGTCACGTAATAATTCCTCTATTCTTTTCACGGTTTTCTTCATAGATAAGAGAAAGTCATCACCTTTATCTGGTTCATACTTACCGGCAAATCTCTCGACCATATATCTGTACTTCCATCTCATTTTTGCCATCACCTTGACCCAGTCGTCCAACAGCTTAGGTGAACTCAGGAGTCTTAAAGCATGACCCGTAGGTGCGGTATCAACAATGTATTTATCGAACTTTGCCTCGTCTATCAGGTCAATCATTGTCTTAAAACCCATCACTTCATCCATACCCGGGATAGGTAAGGCAAAGACCGAATCAATATCTTCAGCATCCAGGTTGGTACCGGTTTCCACGATTTTCTTTATCTCATCTTCGTGTTCAGTTTTGAATTTTAAAAGAGCGTTTTCTGCGTTTACTTCAAGAGCACTTAGGTTTTTTACTCCTTTTATATCTCTTGGTCTGTCGTCAAGTTTCTGTTCCAGGCTATCAGCGAGTGAATGGGCCGGATCAGTCGAAAAAATCAGCGTCTTAAACTCTTCTGCCAAATGCAAACCCGCAGCACATGCACAAGTTGTCTTTCCTACGCCGCCTTTTCCGCCAAACAGGATTAACTTCAATGGAGTTTCTTTTAGCCCTTTTAATCCCATTCACTTTTTCACCTTGATCTCTAAAATGCCATTATTGTAAGAGGAGACAAGCGTATCTGCCTGCACCTTTGCCGGAAGTAAAATCTCTTTGTGGTACTTCCTGTCTCCTGTTTGTGCCGAAATATCAAGAATGTCTTCTTTCAGATCTAACTTTATATCAGCTTCGTTGACACCCGGCATTTCGGCATAAATACGAATATCTTCGTCCTCATCAAAGACATCGGTCAGAGGTTCTCTTTCTTCCTCGACTTTAGGCCCTTCAGGAGTCTTCTTAACGTTTCCAAATGACTCAACTACAGGTTTGCCTCCAACCGCTGTTTTGACTGAGAATCCAAAAACCCCTTTCATGCCTTCCTTCAGATTGCTTAAGTCAATCTCGCCTTCTTTGTTGATTTCGCCGCCCGCTTCTTTTAACTTGGCTGCCAGGTCCACTATGTTTTCAATTCCCTTAAACAAACCTCCCAGGCCCAGGCTCCCCATGCCAAAATCAATATTCAGTCCTTCATCTTTTTTATTTTTAGCCATTTTTTGTTCCTTTAACATTGCCAGTTATTTACAAAATCATATACCACTGGATAATAATCAATACGATCAATAATTTACTGTTAGCGTTTTATGCGGCTTTTGAGGTGTATTTTCACTGTCCCTGTTTTTTTGTTGCTCATACGCCTGTTTCTGTAGTTTCTCGATTTGGTTATTGACGCCGGATAGATTATTCTTGACCGTGTTTCTTCTTTTGTTCAGGGCAGCAAGCTCTTTTTCCAATCTGCTCTTTTCCATCCCGAGCACGTATAAGTCCAGGTGAGTCGGCCTTTTGATTTTGGGAATAGATGTTGCACCGATGGAACGCACGCTCTTTATATCACTTAGAGTCGGTAATTGTTGTATCGTTATCATTTAATTGACCTCCGTTCTATACTTCAATCAGACTTTTTTCTTTCTGTTTGTTTTCCTGCTCAATTATGTTCTGGCTATCGGTTTTGGTAAAATCATCTTCACCGGTCTTGTCGATAGAATTAGCTGTTTCGCCTATACCAAGCTCTTTTATTACAAGCTCTCGTACAATTTGTTTAACTTTGTCCTGATTTGTTTTTGAACCGACCCGGCTTGTCTCTGACGCCAGAATATCCTGGCACATCTGCATAAACATGTTATTTGCCTTATAAGGTGTTAATTTTCGGACCTTAAGTGTCTTTGCAATCATAATGCAACCTCGAATGGTAGGTGCAAATTCACATTTGCCCGATTCTCTCAAGCCTCGCACAATATTGACTATCGTTTGAACATGAGGTTTAGATAGTTTGGATTTGGCTTCTGTTACAGCTACTTCAGTTTCATAATCAAAGTAGTCCAAGTCCATTGCTATCATTCTGTCTCTTAAAGCGTCCTGGCTTCTGTGAACGCCGGCATACTCTTCGGGATTTGATGTAAAAATGGCGGTAAAGTTAGGATGAACTTTTAAATAAGGTTCCTCGCCATCTCTCGCTACAGGCAGATCCATCATCTTTTCCTGCAAGATAGACAGCAAGATATTGTTTGCCTCAGGCCGCGAACGTGTAAACTCGTCGTAAACAAGTGTAAAACCGTACTTACAAGCGACAGTCAGACGATTATCCACCCATCGTTTGACCATGTCCTCTTCAGTTTTCAAAACTCTCGAAATGAAGCGATCCACCACCTTCCTGACTCTATAACCATGCTCACCGCCTACAAGGTCAGAAGTAGTGAACTCCTCATCTCCATGAATCATTACCACTGGTCTGCCGAGCTTACTTGCCAGGTGCATAGCCAGTGTCGTTTTGCCGGTGCCGGACGGTCCCCTTAAATGAACTGGAAAACCGGCTTCAATGTAATAAAGGGCTCTGCCGGTAAGGTCCTTTACGTAGCTTGTTTCAACAAAGTCCGGCAGAGCACTTGGCTCCAATACTGTTGTCATCTCATCAATCATTTTGACAGACCCCTTTACATAGATTTCTCTTAACTGCTGTTTTCCTGACAAAACCTTTGCCGCCACAGTTGCTGCAGGGAAGGTTTTCGCTTACTTTGTGGCCTTTGCCTTTGCACTTAGGACATTGTTCGCTGCTGCTTTTATTATGCGTAACACTACCTTTGCCTTCGCAAACGGTGCAGCTTATTCGTGTATGCGGGTGAACGCCTGTGCCTTTACAGAATGCACATTCAACCGGAGGGTCTTCTATATGGACTCTACCGGTACCACTACAAACCTGACAGAGGGCAAGCTCACTCAATAGATTGAAAGGATCTTGACCTGTCCCTTTACAAAAAGCACATGTTATCCAGCTCATAACCTAACCCATCCTTGATTTATCGTTTCCTAAGCAGCTTAACTTTTCAGTGGTTTTTTTCTAAGAGCGCTTTTTCTTTAATTCTTCAAGATATTTTGCCACGATATCTTTGCCGCCTAATCCAAAGGCAATTGCCAAAGCAAGGCAAACACCGCCAAGGATAATATTGAAGGTGGCAGTTACCAAAAGAGACGCAATGCCAAGCTGTTCCAGCGAAATAGTTACTGCGAAAATAATAATTGCCCACCGGCTTACACCGGCAAACATCTCCGGTTTGGGCAAACTTGCATTGCCGGCAGCCGTGCGAACTATTCCTGAGACAAAACTGGCCAGAAACATAGCAACCACCAGAACAAGCAAGGCTGCTATTACCTTCGGGACATAAGCGAATAAGCTTGCAAGAACATCGGAAGCTTTAGGAAGTCCCAGAGCATCAACAGCCATCACGAGCACCATAATCACAATCAGCCAATAAACCAGGCGGCTTATCACCTCTCCGGCGGAAATTTCCAAATTGCCCTTCTTTAGAATTTCTGATATACCCGCCTTATCCGCCAGCGTATTGAAGCGAATTAACTTAAGCAACCAGTCAACTATCCGTTTGATTGCCTTGGCCACAAACCAGCCTACTATCAGGATTATCAATGCCCCAAGCAGGACAGGAAGATAGGCCATCATCTTGGTTAACATTTGTGTTACCGGTTCAACAATAAGATTTTTCCATTCAATTACAGCTAACATTTTTAGTACCTCCATGTTAAATTATTAACATTAAACGCTTGTCTTTTTACTTCTCACAACAATAGTCCTGCATCACGCGTAATTTTTTCCGCTTTTTAGACGCCGGCTGCAACTTTTCGCCTGCTGCTTTTACTCTTTGTTGAGGTCTTCTTTTTGCTTTGGACCTTGTGTGTCGCCTGCTTAACTGTTGATGTCTTCTTTTTGCCCTGTGCCTTGCGTGTTGCCTGCTTAACTGTCTTTACCTTCTCGCCGGCGTCAATCTGGGGCATCATAAAGCCGGCTTTTCTTGCCCTCGTCAGAGCTGCTGACATATTTTTCCAGGCCTTCTTTGCCTGAGCCATACCAGCACCGAATTCGCCAACGAGCTTATCAGCATCACTGAGGATTCCTTCAACCTCCGCATGTATATCCTTTATTTCCCTGGTGAGCTTGGCCTTCATTTCCTTGGACATGTGGTTGTGGTCCTTCTGGAAACTATCCAGCATGGAGCCGACGTTACTAACAAGATCGTTGACAAAATCTGTCAAATTCTTTGCCTGTTCCTTGCTTATCTGCATTTTTTCCTTATGGAACTGCTGGACCATGTTTCGGGCACTTTTTAGCATGCCTTGCACATCCTTTGATAAACCATTTACAAAACCAGCCAGATCCTTGGACTGTTGCGCAGCCATTTTCTTTCTATCCATAGAAAACCTCTTGAGGGTTTTGTGCGTATCTGCCACTAAACCACCCACCGCCTTTAGTCGAACATCATTGGAAATAATGATGTTCTCCGTCAGCTTTTTCATGTCTTCAGCTATTGCCATTACCATTTAAGTTCTCCTTTCAAAAACATTTTTGGGTTTTTGCTTCCTGCATTACTTTATACCTTTAGATCCATTGGAAATTTTGACTTTTTATTATGACTCGTAACCGATTTTATATCCGAGCAGTTAAACAGTTTTTCCAAATAATTATCACCGCTGTCTTGGATTCGGGTTGGAGAATCATGGTTGGTGTTTTGGGTTGATTTTCCCAAAAGTCCGTAAGATTTTTTGTTATTTGTCAGAAAAATCTTTTGCACTCGAAAAAGCTTTGTAAAACTGCCGGCAATATTTTGGGCAGAGCTAATAATACAATTAGTTAACGTATTTTTGGTTTCATCTAAAGTTTTGTCAAACTCCTTTAGCCTTTGTTTAACAATGACTTCAAGTTCCTTTATTTCCTTATCAATCTTTTCTTCAAAAGTATCTTTGGCCTGAAAGCGATTGAGCAATGAATATACATGTTTGGTTAAAGTCTTAGCAAAGATTGCAAACTCAGCCAAAGCTTTCACCTGACTATCAGTCATCTGCTCCCGCTTTCTTTTTTTGCGCTCTTTGAGAAAATAAAACCTCGTTAGCATATTATTCAAATCCTTGGTCAAATCCTTTAAGAAATTCTCTACTCTTTGTGCCTGCTCATTAGCCTTTCTTTCTTTTTCCGATTGTTCCAAAGCCTTCTGGGTATTAGCCACTAACACTCTCAAGGCTTCCGCCTGCATATCATAAGAATTTATAATATTTTTTATAATACCCCACATGATCAACTGTTATCTGTATTCACGCCTTCTGCAGCTCAACAAGACGATCTTGTTCCGTTTCTGTGCGTTTGGCCTTGAATGCATCGAGCATATTTTTAACATCCTGACGTCTTTGCCGTTGACAGGCTATGCGTTCCTTTCGCTGTCTCTTGAACTCAACAAGCATTGCCTTAAAATGTCTTATTCTCAGTTCCTCTCCCCTGGCTAAAAGGTCTTTAAGCATTTTTGATGTTTGTTGCTGTCCTTGCTGAAACTCTTTCAGCTTCGAAGTAACCTCGATTTTGCTTTCATCCTGCTTGGAGAGGATTCCTTTAATCAGTTTTTGCAGTTCTTTGACCTTTTCGGCCTGTCCTTCGGTAAGAGCATCTTTGAAGTTTCTCAAACCTTCCCGTAGTTGCTGTACCAGTTTTGTCTGTTCGTTAAGATATTTATGAGATAATTGCCTGACTTCCTGTTCACTTTCGTCTAAATGCGATGAGATAACGCCCATCATCCGGTCAAAATCCTTCTTTCGCAGAGATCCGTTTTGGGCAAGGTTTTCTCTCAACTGGCTATTGATTTTTTCCCGTTCGGCCCTTGTACTGAGAAGAGATTCCTGAAAATCCTGAAAGATATGACCGGTCGTATCGAAAAATACTTCAATACTTTGGATTCTGGCTTCGTATGAAGATATGATACTATCAAGAACGTTTTCTTTTTCAGTAGCTAAAGTCATTGTTTTGATTTTCCTCTTTGTATGATTCCCTGTGCGAAGAGGTTTTTCTTGGCGGGACATGCTTTTTGCTCCCTCCGTAGCAGTGCATAAGGATGACTCGGCAAGAACCCTCTTTAGTTTCCTATCCTTATGCAGCGGTTGCTGTCAAACCAATGGCCTCGGCATATTTCAGATAGGTCTCGACTGAGGCAGCTACGACTCTGGCTTCGATGGCAAGCAGTTCAATGCCTACCAAAGAGACTCTCACCCAGGCATCAACTACGATACCCTTGTCCAGTATCCTGTCAATGACTTCCACCAGACTGTTTGAACCAATTGTTTTTTCTACTGCCATGTTAGTTCTCCTTTCGTTTCCCTTAGAGGAAACTGTAAAAAATAGAAACAAAAAAACGCACGTTACACACGTGCGCTCAATCTCAGTTCAATTATTTCGTCAACATTGATTGTAATTTGGGAACATTTGACAAATTTAGCTGTTTTAACAGATGAAGCGCAATGCCGACCGAATCTCATTTGTACCCCCATTTAAACGTCCTATTCGAAGTCTCTTTTTAACGTCCCAAACAGCCGAAAGCAAAGGCCCTAATTTTGCACCCTGATTTTTTTTGCAACTGATCAGGTGCAATCCCTTTTTCCGCATGGAATAAATACTTGCTTTAAGTTACACTGGATTCGGCGTTAATAGAGATGCTCCTGAAGTATCTTTTGCCTATTTTAACATTAGCGTAAGGAACATAAAAAGCCTAAAGCCGACCTGTTTAGACGACAGATATTTAGGAAGTTTATGCAATTAAAACGGACTTTTTCGAAAAATTGAGCTTGATCAAGAAGGATTTTGCATTTTTAGTGTTAATATTCACGATTATTTGCGAGATTTGACCTATTCCAAAAGAGATAATAAGCATTAGCTGATGGTTAGGGTAGCGCTCCATTGGAGTGGGGAGGTAATATAGCCAAAAGTTAACGCACCAAGTCTAAAAAATTTCTTAAACTGTAATTAATCCTTCACGAATAGCATATTTGGTAAGGTCTGCAAGGTTATCAACTTCGGTTTTTTCCTTAATATGTCTACGGGTTGCTTCGACGGTCTTGACACTCAGGCCCAGTTGTGAAGCGATTTGCTTTGCAGAGTTGCCCTCTGTCAGAAGTTGCAGGATTTGGTTTTCTCTCGATGTAAGGGCTTTGCTATCATTGTTAACAACACCCAAAACACTGTCTTTTGTAATACCTTCCAGGACTATGGTTGCAATTTGAGGGCTCAGATATGACTGGCCGGTAACAATAACTTTAATAGCATAAACTAAATCATCAAATACGCACTCTTTGAGCATATACCCCGATACGCCTGCCCTGACCATATCCAGCACAAACTCTTTTTTGGCATGCACGGACAAGGCTAAGACCTTAATTTCCGGCAGTTCGTTTTTAATTTGACGTGTTGCTTCGATACCATTCAACTTCGACATAGTTACATCCATGAGAACCACGTCTGGTCGTAGTTCCCGAGCTAATTCTACAGCGGTCAGGCCATTGTCGGCCTGTCCTACCACTTCCATATCACTGTGTTTTTCAATCAAAGCCTGAATGCCCTGTCGTAGAATTCCATGATTATCTACTACCAAAACTTTTATGGCCATATTTGCCCCCTAATCAGTTATTTTTCTTACGTTTTAGTTGTGCTGCCAGCGTAACTTGTGTCCCCTGGCTCGGCTTAGAATCAATCTTAATACTACCACCAAGGTAAGTTAACCTCTCGCGGATACTAAAGAGTCCAAAACCTCCAGCTCTATTTGAAGTTAAATTCTCTACGCCAGATATAAATCCAGTTCCATCATCTATTACGTTGATGCATATATTGTTTTTTTCTTTGCACACAGAGACTTTCACATTCCGAGCGTTGGCATGCTTAATGACATTAACCAATAATTCCCGCACAGCTCGGTATAGAAGAGCACAGACATCATCGTCTAAAGGCTTGGGTTGACCATCATCTTCAAACTCAGTTTTGATTCCATGCTTTTGCTGGACTTCTTCATTGAGCCATTCCCGGATTGCGGCCTCAAGCCCAAGCTCATATAAAGTGGGAGAACATAAATCGAATGTCAAAGACCGTGTGTCTTGAATTATCTCGTTGATATCCTCATAAATTTCATCCAGCGGCTTACTCAATTCTGTTGGCAATTCTTTCTGCCGAAGTGAGCCAAGGTTGATCTTGAACAAGATTAATTTTTGCGTAATCTGGTCGTGTAGCTCAATAGCAAGCCGTCGACGTTCACGTTCTTCTGTTAATGACATCTCTGAGGTAAGGTCTCGGAGCCGTTTTTGATAGTCCAAAAGCTTCTTTTGAGCCCGCCTCTGCGAGGTAATATCCCAGAAAATACTTAGTATTCCAGTAACATTGCCCTGTTCATCCCTCACAGGTGTTTTGACCATATGAACGATTACCTTTTTGCCTTCCCTGATATATTTTTCGTTAATATCTTCGGTTTTACTAAATTTTATAACTCTTTTGTCAGCAGCCATGTATTTGTGAGCCAGTTCTTCGGGGAAGAAATCGTAATCTGTTTTTCCGGCAATCTCTTTGGCTTTAATTTTCAAATCTCTGGCGTAATTTTCATTACAGGATATGTAAACCGAGTCCTTATCCTTGAGAAAAATCTTTTGAGGAAGGTTTTCTAAAAGCGTTCTATATTTCTTCTCGCTTGCCTGTAGTGCTTCCTCGGCCTTCTTCCGCTCGCTGTTTTCGATAACCTCCCAGTCGCCTTCTTTTCTAATAAGTGCAGACTCATGGCTGCTGACTACATCGACAATATCAGATGCACTGCATTTATCTAAGCAGTATGTGCAGATTGCTATCATCCGATATTTACCGATAGCAATATTTACCTGCCTTTCATAATCGGAGAAATTTTCCCAATCTGTCTTTTCATGCCATGCACTGTCGCCTGTTATTCTTATGCCGTCAAAACCAATCTTCAATGCTTGATTAAGCTTGTTAATTACTTCTTTAAGAACTCGCTGGAGATCAAACTTGCCATTATGGAGATACCATCGATTATGTGGAATAATTTCCATCTGACCTGATTTTAAATACTGATCAAAATCAGGTATAGCTCCTCTTAAGGCGTTCTTAACCTTTTTTTCGCTAAGAGGCTCTGAGGTTACCCATATACAGAGTTCATTGTTCTTCAGACCGGCTTTAAAATAGGGTACGAGAATATCGATTAAATCTTCTTCAGTTTCATAAAATAGGCAAAAATGCGACCCCCACCGAACATCACCTAAGAGATCAATTCCAGCTTTTCTAGCGGATCGTTGTTTATTGCTTAGCATCCTTGCAAAGCCTCTGACAATAAAGAATTACAGGATTATTTCCGAAAAGGGCTTCGCACGTAGTTATAACAGCAGACAGAACATTCGAGGAAAAATGAAAGAAACCAATCGACAAATTCCCCTTCTATATGCCCCCATGAACTATCCCTATTTTCGGCACATAGGTAACTGCTGAACCAGCAATATATATCCCTATTTTAATCATAGCTATCCCCCATACTTGTATATATCGGACGATATGCACAGAAAATATTAGATCAATCAAGATTTTGACCTTGAAAACTATTTTTCTATCACCCATTTGAAGGCCAAATCAAACCTTAAGGCAGGTTGATATCGTAAAAAGATTGAGGTGATGGGACCGGTTGGGGGGAAACCGGCGGAACAATGCTGCCTCGATGAGGTTTTAAGTCGTTGAAAACGATATTCTTTCCCGACTGAAACTGTTTTTGTTATAGAAGAACCAATATAGGTCAATTAAAGGCCGTTCCTTTAATAAATTGGGGAAACAATGGCAACTTGCTGATAATCTCGTTGGCAGGCAGGAGACCGAAACACTTTAAATCCCTCCAAGCAAAGGATTGAAGAAGTATAAACATCATTTTTGTAACCATTGCTCTATCGGCAACTGGTTCACGGATTGGCGAAGTACAGGATCGACATTTGTATATATTTTTTGTGTAAGAGTCGGTGACGAGTGCTCTAATAACCTTTGTGTTACTGCGGTGGAAACACCTCTTTGAGCAAGTGTGGAAGCAAAAGTTTTACGCAGATCATGGAATTTTAAATCTGGCAAGTCCATCTTATTGCGTATCTCTTTCCATTTTCGATGACTGAATTTATCTGTAAACAACATTTCTTGCACATTAGAAAGATTTTCCACATAAAGTTTAAGCGCTGTAATAATTTGTGAAGGTAAGGGTCGCGATGCCATGCTCTTTTTAGTTTTTCTGCTTTTTGTTGTTATGCTTCCATTTATAAAGTCGATATCATTAATCTTTATAGCTTCAATATCGCTCCTTCTAAGGCCTGTCCCCAATGCTAACAAAATACGCAGGTTTAATGTTGGGTATGATTTTGTAACAGACAAAAGCTTTTTTATCTGGGACTCATTCAATGATTTGACAGGTCTTTCTTCTTCCTTTAATAGTTTGATTTTTAAACTGCCGTTCGTGTATTTCTTTTGTTGACACCAGCGAATAAATGCTTTCATATTGCGAATATCTTTATTAAGGGTAGTGCGTTTTACTTCTTTTCCTCTTTCTAATATGAATCCATCGATGTTATTCTGTGTTAACTGTTTAGAACTTAATATTGTTGTAAGCCTTTGAAAGTTTCTAAGTGTTAATGATATTTCATAAAGCGATGATTCGGTAATACCTTCAACGGTTTTATCTTTATTGTATTCTTCCGCCATTTGCAACCAATCGACAACTATAGTCCCGGTGAAGACATTTGAGTTTAACTGAGTATATTTGATCTGTCGATAATGTTCGGCAAGTGCTTTTGTAGGTAGGGCTTTCGCTCTTCGTTGGCCGCTTTCATACCAACCTACCCACCAGCCCTTAATACCTTTTCTTTTGTAGGTCCAAACTTTTCTCATAATATTCATTCTATCGTAATTTAAGGCATGCGGATCAAGCTAAAATGTGCTCTGTTCCAAAGCAAAATGGAGACAAAATGGAAACAATAAACGATGAGTTCTAAGCACAAGAAATATAACAATTTGTTCTATAAAGAGTTATAAATGGAGTTTTTGGCCGCCAACATTTGATAACTCGGACATTTGATCCGATGTCATTTCATCGCTCCTACCTATAACTTATTGTATAACATGTATATGCAGCAGGCATAACCCTCCCACGTGTGTGTATGTCTTCAATCTGACTCCCCCTATCACATCGCTTTGCCTTGTTGATGACCTTGACCACAAGAACTGCCGATACAATAGACATCATGAGAAAGCCATGGATATACAAGCGAAAGAACATCAAAGGTTGGTGGGTTGGTTGGTATGAAGGCAGTAAAAGAAAGGCTAAGGCACTGCCCAATAAATCACTGGCCGAGCACTTCTGGCATATCAAATACACTCAACTCAATTCCGATGTTTTTACAGGCACCTTTGATGTCGACTGGCAGCAAATGGTTGATGAATACCTCTTTGCCAAACAAGTAGAAGGACTTCAAGACGCATCGATCTACGAATCTCTGTTGAGCCTGCGTCACTACGAGCGACTGGTTGGATCGAGTTCATCAAAGCACGTCACTCAGAAGAGTCTGGATGGATTCATACTGGAACGAGGCAAGGAAGTGGGTAAAAACACACTGAATAAGGACATAAGAAACATAAGTGCATTTCTTAACTGGGCAGCGAAGAATCACTATGTTGCATCTGACCTAGTGGCCAAAAAGATCAAGGTGGCACAGAAACCAGTGACTGCTTTGTTCCCCCCAACAGGTGCGGGATTTGATCAAGTGTCCATGTACCCGACTTTGCTGTTAAGAGTTTTGCTGGCAATAACAACAGGGCTTCGTCGCGGCGATATTGAAGCCATTCGGATCAGAGATATCCACTTCGGCCGGAATACAATCACGACTCAAAACCGCAAAGCAAAGAAAGCTATGGCGGAACGCCCTGTTCCTGGACAGATCATGACAGAACTGTCCAACTATGTTGCTACACTTCCAGACGGACAGGAATCGCTTTTTGCAGACCGATTCTCCCCAAAGAAGTGGGATATTATACGCCGCAAGGCAGGAATGCATGAACTGAAGTTTCACGATCTGCGAAAGACATTCGCATCCCTCTTAGCCCAACGGGGTGTGTCGACAGCAGTGACTCAAAGGCTTTTGGAGCATTCCACGCCCCAACTGACGAATGACATCTACACAAACGTTGATCCATTACTGCGCCAGGCAATTGAACGATTGCCAGTGGCGGATTGGTTATAAAGAGTACTCGACAGCTTTCAGATATATGAGAAAGCCAAAGTAAATTCAATCTTTTTATCATTCCGCTAAGTTCATATTTGATACGTAGTGTAAACCTTTTCTTGTTCAAGAACTCTCTACTGAAAATATGGGATATTCTATAATATTTGGTTGCCTGGAACCTGTTGCATCATCAGCTAATTTTTTGTCCCAAGCGGTGGTCTTGCATATTTATTACCTGACGGTCTCTTGGGTGGTGGTTAAACGGTAATCTGCAAAGTCGCCAGGGTAACGAACTTATCATCGCAAGGTCGAAAATTCCATCAAGGCCGGTTACTGTAAGGATGCCTTTGGTTGCGGGGGAAACGCTGCAAAAAACAAGCCGATGCCCATAATCATCCAGTAATTTGCGCAACCTCAATAGCTTCGAGAGACTTGAGGAGGTTACAATATCGACGCGGGAAAAATCGAGTATCACGTCACAATCTCCTCTGTCTCGAACAACCTCAGTGGCGGTTTTTAACTCATCTCCTATTTGCGGTTCTGGAGGCAAGTCCACAAGAACAATAACTTCCGTCCAATTTTCGATTCCCATTTTAACACCCTTTTATAAGTTAATACAGCTTTTACGACATTGAACATTTTACTTCGCCGTTGTTCCGCTTCGGTCAAGTAAACGTGAACCTTAAACTTTTGGCAGACGAGCAATAATTAGTTTTTCTATCTGGATTAGTAATTTCTCTATGTCATAAGGTTTAGCAATGAACATGCGGCCGGCAACAATACAGCTCTGTTCATTTTCTTTTCTCTTTGGAAAAAGAGCGGTTAGAAATATAAAGGGAATATCTCTTGTTGAAAGACCTTCCTGCAATTGTTCAGCTACCTGTCCGCCATCCATGTACGGCATTGCCACGTCGAGTATGATAAGGTCAGGGTGCATTGATTTTGCTAACGTTATAGCATCCCTGCCATTATTTGCTGTAATAACAGAATAATCCCTTGCAGTCAGCTCCTTCCGAAGTATAAATAGTGTATCGTTTTCATCATCGACAATCAGTATTCTTTTATTTTCGTTCATTTTTTACCCCCTATATTTTTTATGAGTCTCATTATCAGTAATAGTACTTTCTACAAGTTTGTCCGTTTCTACAGACAAATCCTTTGCTGCATCTTTAGGAGCAAACGGCAGAGAGACAATAAAGGTTGTACCTTGGTCCACTTCACTTTGAACTTCAATTTTGCCACTGTGCATCTCGACTAATTTCTTTGCAATTGCAAGGCCCAAGCCAGTTCCTTTTTCCCCTGGGCCTGCTTTTCTGCCGAACTGAGTGAATTTGTCAAATAACTTTGGGATATCTTCTTTCGCAATTCCAACACCTGAGTCTTGGATAGAAACCAGAACTTCTCCATCTCGCTCAGCACAAACTACCTTGACCCAGCCTCCTTCTGAGGTAAATTTGATACTGTTGGAAATAAGATTTATCAGAACTTCTTTGGTTTTATCCAGGTCAATGCAGATATCGATGCTTCGTTGAGGAACCTCGCAATCAAGACAGATACCTTTTTCCTGGGAGAGAGCTTTGTAGTCGGCAACGGTATCTTTGATGAGTTCGCAAATATTTACAACAGTTTTATGCAAATCCAGCTTGCCGGATTCTATTCTCGATATGTTGAGCAAAGATTCAACAATCCTGCCAAGTCTTTTCACATTCTCCATTGCTGTAGCTAAGACCTCTCTTTGTCCCTCGATTATATTGCCTGGTATTTCGTCGAGGATAAGTCGTATTGCGCCCTGAATTATTGAAAGTGGTGTACGCAGTTCATGCGAAGCGGTGGAGACAAATTCATCCTTTAGCTGACTGTATTCTGTTAGTTTCTTGTTTGCCTCTTTAAGTGTTTCTTCTGCCTTCTTGCGATCAGTAATGTTCTTGGCTATATGAACAGAGCCCATCACTTCACCATGCTCATCAAGTATAGGCGAGGTTGATATACCGAGATGGATACCTAGGCGTGGTTCAAAAAGTTCGAGTGTGGCTGGTTTTTGGGTCTTGAGGCTCAACATATGAGGACAATTCGGACAAGGCTGCTTTGTACCATGGAATAATTTATAGCATGTTTTGCCGATAAGCTCCTTAGGCTCTTTCCTAAAGGCGTTGGCAAGAGCCTTGTTAATCCTGATGATTCTGCAATTCTTATCGTGAATTGAAATCATATCTGTAATGGAGTCAAAGGTCGTTCTCCACTCTTTTGCAGCAAGCTCTATTTGTTCCTTCGCGCACTTACGCTCAGTGATATCCCGAATCAATGCCAGGTAAGCATTTTGGCTATTCCACTCTGTTTCCACCACCCGCATTTCAGCAATTCCTGGCCCGCCACCGTGTTTGACAATATCAACCTCTATCACTTTGCTCCCTACAACAGGGAAACCAAATAGTTCCCCTATGAGTTCTTCTGCTTTTCGGCCAAAGAGGGATTCTGCAGCCGGGTTGACAAACTGCACTATTCCCTCTCTGTTGACAATAACGATGCCATCGGGGCTTGTGACTATAACCTTGCGGAGATTTGCTTCGGTGGTGTGCAGTGCTTCCTCTGCCTGCTTACGCTTGGTGATCTCTTTTATTAAAAGTTCATTAGCTTTTGAAAGCTTTGCAGTTCGTTCCTTAACCCGCAATTCCAGTTTGGCGTGGGCCTCATGTAGTGCCTCAGCTTTCTTCTCAACCTTCCTTTTAGTCATGAAAAGTTCTTGCGAGGTCTCCTGCAACCGGCGATTGGTGTCCAATATGAGCTTATTTTCCATCTCGCGCTCGGTGATGTCCACATTGACTTCTGCGACTAACCATTCTTTTTTTTCATTCTGAAACGGTATGGTTGTAACCTGTATGGGTCTATTACCTTCCTTGACCAAAACTTCTTCTGTGACAACAGGTTTCTTTGTCTTTAGTGCTTTTATAATTCCACAGCCGGGGCACACTTCGCTTCGGTCCATAAAGTATTCATAGCACTTTTTACCAGATGGATCGCCATACACCTTTTTCCACTCTGAGTTGATATATCGGATGTTAAATTCCGAATCAATGATATCGATACCTGTTTTTGTAGCACCTAAAATGAACTCTAATTGCTGCCTTAGTGCTTTGACTTCCTTCTCTACGTTGCTGTGCTCCAGAGCGTAACGAATGGTCCGAACCAGTAAGACATTTAACGGCAGGTCCTTAACCAGGTAGTCGGATGCACCGTTTCTTATAGCAGAAAGCCCAATTTCTTCATCACCCACCCCGGTCAACACCACGATGGGTGTGTCTGGAATAACCTGCTTGAGCTTTTGAATAGTCTTAATACCACTACTATCAGGAAGCTCCAGGTCAGCTATCACAATGTCGTACTCCCTGTTAGTCAGGCGCTCGATAGCCTCTGACAGGCTATCAACTGATTCAACGGCAAATTTGACAGGCTCTGAAAATTTGTCCAAGATTCGCTCTACTAATCGGACGTCAACTACATCATCCTCTACTAGCAAGACTTTTGTCAGGTCCTTATTCATAACAGTTTGCGTTTTTTCAATAATCTCTATTTTCATTTGGCAACTTACTTGAACTCCAGTACAAATCAAGACACCTGATGGTTTCAACAAATTCATTAAAATCTGGGGGCTTGACCATATACCCGGCAGCGCCAAGTTTAAAACTCTTAGCTACATCTCCCTTCTCCTTGGAGGTAGTCAGAACCACAACAGGAACTATCCTCAGTGTCTCATCCGCTTTTATGACTCTCATGAACTCAAAGCCATCCATTCTGGGCATATTCAGATCCACGAGAATAATGCAAGGGCTTTCATTAGCCTCGTTTCTTAGATATTCTAGCGCTTCTTCGCCATTGACAGTGTGGACCAATTCGTTCGTAATCTTAAGCTCATCTAGCGCTCTCTTTACAAGCAACTTGTCTGTGTAATCATCCTCGATGAGCAGTATTGGTTTCGAGCTTTGCATCGCTAATTCCTATTTCCTGTGCTGGGAACGTAAAATAGAACGTGCTTCCATGTCCAAGCCTTGATTCTACCCAAACTCTTCCGCCGTACATCTCGACAATTCTCTTTACCACCGAAAGGCCGACGCCAGTAGTCTCGAATTCATCTCGCGGCAGAAGCGTCTGAAATGCTTTGAAAATCTTATCATAGTACTTATCTTCTATTCCCGGACCATTATCGGAAACGCTGAATTTCCAAAAGTAGTTTTCTTCAATACAGTCGATCTCGATCCGACCTTGAGATTTGTCCATATATTTCTCAGCGTTACTCAACAGGTTTTGAAATACCTGAAGCATACGAGTTCTGTCGCATACTATAGTTGGCAGTTTATTGTTGACGGTTACCTTTATGTTTTCTGATGGAGCAATGCTTTCAATTGCCTCGGCAACGAGAGTATTCAGGTTTACGTTTTCCATTACTTCCTGAGCATATCCGATTTCTGAAAAGGACAGGATACTATCGATATGTTTACTCATCCGCTTTGCTCTTCCGATGACAAAGTCGATCCATTCTCTGCCTTGTTTGTCAAGCCTGTCACCGTAGTCCCTCAATATCAAATCAGAAAAAGTCCCTATTGTTCGCAGCGGCGCCTTCAGATCGTGGGCGATTATGTGGGCAAACTCCTCAATTTCCTGGTTCGAGCGGTTCAGCTCTTGGACGGTTGACTCGAGGTCTTTGTTTAGCTGTTGCAGAGACTCATCCGCCTTCTTGCGATCGGTTATGTCCTGAAGAGACGCAATACTCCTCTTCGTACCCTGGATCGTGTCGATGGAAAGCAGGATGGAGTGAATCTCACCCGATCTTGCCACGAACCGGAATTCGTACTGCTTTAGGGCAGTTTCCCGATTCTCCCTTCGTAACCGGTGCTGCGTCAACATCTTGTCCAGATCCTCTTTTGTCACAAATTCAGCCCAGCTTTTCTTCCCCTCGATTTCGTTCTTGGAATATCCAGAAAGCCGTTCGAATTCCGCGTTGGCCAGGCTGATGATGGTGTTTCCCTCAATCAGAACGGTGGCTGTTCCGGTGTTTTCGAAAGTAGTTTGGTATTGCTCCTTGCTTTTTCGCAGTGCCTCCTCCGCCCACTTTCGCTCGGTGATGTCTCTAAACATACCGAGTAAGTATGTTTTGCCGGATATTATAATGGGCTTGGCATTGACATCGGCATAAAAGATACTGCCGTCTTTCCGTTTCACAGGCAGATTCATCGCTATTTCGGTTTCTCCTCGCATCTGCTTTTCGAATTGCCCTATAACATACGGCAGGCTCTCTTCAGGATGGATGTCCATAACGGCAATCTTCATAATCTCCTCTTGTGTATATCCAAGCATTTGGCAAATCTTTCTATTGGCGGCATAGAATAGTCTGTTCTCCGCATCAGCTAGAAGTATTCCATCGTTCGCACCATCGAAAAGGTCCCTAAATTTTTGTTCTGATTCCCTGATGGCTTCCTCTGCATGCTTGCGATCGGTGATGTCTTGAATGGATACGAGGTAAGCAGGCTTAGATTGCCATTGTATATCTGCTATGCGCATTTCCCCTACACCTTTTTCGCCATTACTGCGAATGATGTTGATCTCCTTCGTTTCGCTGGTTACAATAGGAAAACTAAATTTTTCTCCCAGAAGTTCCTCCGCTTTATGTCCGAAAAAGACCTCTGTCATCGGATTGATAAATTGCACGATTCCATTCACGTTAATAACAATAATACCGTCAGGACTCTTTATAACTATATTGTGAAAACTTTCTGTGCTGGCCCGCAGTTTTTCGGTTAGTGCTTTTAATTGGTTTTGTGTTTTGGCTTTGTAGAGAGCAATCTCTATAGCTACTTTTAGTTCTCTACGTTCGAATGGCTTGACCACGTATCCAAACGGCTCTGTTATTTTAGCTCTTGCCAGCGTCTTGTCATCTACATGACCGGTAAGATAAACCACTGGAATATTGAAGCGAGAGCGTATTTGTTCGGCAGCTTCCACTCCATCGAATTGCCCCTTTAGTACAATATCCATCAATACTAAATCAGGTTTATTGTCTCTTATCAAATCAATGGCCTCTTGCCCGTCTACCGCCGTCGTAACATCATACCCGAGTTTCTTTAACTCAAGAGCTGTTAACTTACTAAAGTCGTACTCGTCATCAACAAGCAGAATCAGTGTTTTTGTCATTGTTTTGGTCCCTGTCATTTCGGTTCGTATCATTCTTTTAATTTCAGGATATAATTATTTATCCCGTCGGTTATAATCACTCTGTTTTGCTCAATCTGTTTAACCGTTTTGTCGCTAATTTTATCACCAACCGATACTATTGAATTGTTAATGAATGCTGAGGGCTTGTCGCCCCACATAATAGCGCCGAGCTTAAAATCAGAAACGCTGGCGACTTTCTTTTCTTCTTTTATTTCTATTTGCGGTTTAGCAAATGGATCTTTGCCCCAACCGACGAATTCGGTTCTCTTTCTCGGCACTACTCCTATCGTTGGTATGTCTTGATCAAGGCTGGCCAATAAAACAGGCGATGAAGTATCATTGGCCTTTTTGCCCTTTGGCACCCATACAAAAACCACTGCTGTTACGAGCACTATCAAAATGGTTAATTTCTTGTTACGTTGCATTTTATATTTCCACATACAGATTGAGTACGAGTTTCACATCTAATTTAGTCGAATCGTTTTCACTTGGGTAAATGAATAAGCTTTCCACTTCCGCAGTGTTGCTGGAAAAATCTTCCACGTAGGTCAGGAACTGACCAAAATTCTTGTATTCTGATTCTATCATAAAGCTGATGGGCAACTTTGTGACGCCGGCTTGTATTGTCTCTTGTAACTGGCCTGGCGAAATAGAATTAAAATTAAGCCCAAGGCCTCTTCCTTCTTTAGTTAACTCAGCGATCGCCAAAGGAACCTCATTTCGCTGTATAATATGGCCTTCCTCTGAGTTTTCTAATGCAGCAATGGCATTGCGTTGATTCAACAATTCAGTTTCCACCTCCTGTAGTCTGTTTGCTGCATCGTGCAACTTGGTCATCAACGGCCTGTATACAAAGATTAGAATAATCAGGCCAGAAAGCACACAGCAGGCACATAAGACACACAAGTTCCTGAAAGGCTCTAAGATTTTTTTTAATCTAATCGTTATATGGGCAACTGCTGCTTCAGTCTTCATTCAATCAATAACCTTAACTCAAAAGTATTAAGTTTATTTTCAGATGAATCCTTTGTGGATATCAAAGTAACTTCCTTAAAGATCCCTTTTTCCAATGAACGCATAAATCCGGTAAGAACCTGCTCCCTGACCAGAGCCGGCGATTTAATTTCTCCCTTTAACGTAAGCGTCTTTTCCTTGACGTTTATTTCAGTTTGATAAACCAACTCAGGAATACGATTGGATATTTCCTTCAATACGTCGCTCCAATAAACGCGTCCGTTCAGGATATTTACTATGAATGCCTGCTTTGACAGTTCTTCTATCCCGGGAGATAAGGCTTTTAGTTCCAACTCTGCTGTGGCAATGCGTTTATCATAAGTTCCAAGCCTTATCCTCATCCCTGCATATACTAAAACCAAAATGACGAAAACTGCCGTGACAAGTGCCTTAATTGAGGATCGCTTAATTAGCAGCCTGGTTTGCTGTTTTATCTCTACAGGCAGAAGGTTGATATCATCTGGCCGAATCAAAGCAGCACCTAAAGCTGAAGCAAACCTGTTCGTTGTCTCCAACTCATCATCGCGTAAGGAGGATTCGCCTAATGCAAACGCTGCAACCGGATTACCTATTTGGACAGGAATACCCATGTTTTCGTTTAAGTTCTCGGCCAGATTCTTAAGGTTGCTGCCTCCTCCCAGCAAAACTAACGATTCGACCGCCGAACTCTGTTCTTTTTCGCGATAAAAAGCAAAAGAACGTTCAATCTCTGTTACAAGTTTTTCCAGATTGGGACGAAGCAGAGCAACAATATGTGCACTGCTAATTTTGCCGTCTAATATCTCAGAGTTGCCGGACCTAATAAGGCCGTACTTTTTCTTGATTGTCTCAGCCTCTTCCAACGTCAATTCCGTCTTTCCAAAATCAGATGTAAGCGATTGTGTCATTTCCTGCGTAAAATTCTGATCAGCCACGGGCAACTTTCGGCTAAATACAAATTCTTCATCCTGAAAAATCAGAAGCTCACTGAAATTATATCCAACATCCAAAACCGCAACTGTTTTCTTATCTTGTGAATAAAGGTTATTGATGACATTTTTTAAAGCAAAGCTGTGCTGGGTAAACAAAGAAGGCCTGATCCCTGCCTGGCTTAGCAAATCAAGGTATCTGTCAACGGTTTCCTGGGGGCAGCAGGCTACAACAACTTTGAGTTTTTTAACGCCGCTTTCGGCGATTTGCTCAAGGATTTTGTAATCTATAACCGCCTTATCTATTGGGAAAGATATGAAGTTCCTCATTTCCCATTTAAGGGCCTGGGGGATTTCAGATTTTGGCATTAAAGGGATGACTGATATTTTCGTACAACTTGCCGAGCAGTTTATAACAACGTTGATCTTTGCCTTTTTTGTATTGATGTCCCGAAATAAATTTCTCAGCGCATTTATTTTACCATCTTGATTGTCCTTGTGAGGATCTATTTCCTGCAGCTTAAGATTCGAAAGAACTGTCCTGCCTTGCTGGCGGGTAAGTTCCACTAACTTTATGGAACGAGTTCCTATATCCAGGCCAATAAGCCTGTCTTTTATAGGCAGAAACTTTGATATTTCGGTTATTTTATACATTTCAAAGTTCGTTCCAATCAATCTGGTCGTAGGCTTCCTCGGAGGAGTCATCAACAGCGACGGTTTCTTCTATCTGCCTACTATCACCGTCAACTGTACCGGTAACAATAATTTTACTGCCAACGGCTTCTATTGTCGCAATTATCACACCACCAGAACCTCCACCAACCTTGGTGACTTCTAATTTTAGGTAATTAACATTAGATTGTGCCATAAATTCATCTGTTACATCCGTATTGCCATTATTGCTGTTACTATCCACAGTGGCATAACTAATACCATCTGTTGAGACTTGCCAAGAATAAGCTTTAGGTCTCCGCTGGGAAGAATCCGAGGGTAAATAGAAACGAACTTTATTAATTGTAAGCGTATAAGGAAAAGATATTATGATTTCTTGA
>Ga0315544_1000610_pt1 | contig 32440 bp, 30 predicted proteins | sample SalMarSW160130MG_2_FD_202543 | JGI IMG/M metagenome (GOLD analysis project Ga0315544, IMG submission 202543) | Salt marsh sediment microbial communities from the Plum Island Ecosystem LTER, Massachusetts, United States - Salt Marsh Sediment SW1601-130 ... | reverse complement strand
CTTTTACCTTTACACTATGATTATATGTTCCTATTTAACTGTTCGACGATTTGGCTTAAGAAGAACAATAAAATATCAATTCACATTTCAAGGTCTGACCCCGTTGATATATTTTACCATTTCACATTTCAAGGTCTGACCCCGTTGATGCTCTTGGACTTTAATATACTTCTGGAAATTTTATTTGATCGGCATGGAGAACTCCAAAGCGGATTCTTTGAATCTATTAAATAGACTTGGACTTTCAATGTATCACAGCGCAATTACATTTCTTACGATTGGTTATGGAGATATATTCCCTCAGGGAAGCCTCAGATTATGGTCAAGTATCGAGGGGTTCCTTGGATTATTTCTTATGGCATACTTTACAATTTCATTTGCACGAAAGGTGTTGAGATAAACTTAAAAATGAAAAAAGAACAGAAAAAATATTTAGAAGTTAATGAATATCAAGATGTTGCAGATACACTATATGCAGTAAGTGGAATGGTATTATTTTCTTTCGCTAATCATAAGTGTGATATAAAAAATTTGATAATAAGGAATTTTATAGCCAGGGGTTCAATGATGTTAGAAGCAATATTCAAACTTTGGAAAATGTCGGACTATCAAGATGCATGGGTTATACATAGGGGACTACTTGATCGGCTCTTTCATCTACACGAATTAGGTACAAAAGATGAATTTTGTGAGTTTGATGATTGGTCCTTTTTTCAACAATACAAAGATCAAAACAGGCTTAGAAGCGATGATAAGTTTAAACACGAAGCTGTTGGATGGGTTTACGAATTAACTGAAGATCAAAAATCTCGCATAAAATCATTATCAAAAAATCCACCAAAATGGAAACGACCTAAAGCAAAAAATGTAGCAAAATCTATGGGTTTAGATTTTTTGTATAAATATGGTTATGATTTTGCTTCCACTCATGTTCACCCAATGGCAAATGACGGACAACAAGATTTTTATACTATAACAAAATTGAAGCCAGCTCCAATTTTTCCCGATCAAATTAGCGTACTTTCAAATTCGATTTTAGTTAGCTCTTTATTTTTACAGGAAGCATTAAACCTAAGTTCTTTCGAGTGGCGTAGAATTTTATGGACTTACCTAGAAGAAATACGATTATTTTTAAATAAAGGAATTGATTCATACAAAAAATCTTTTCTAAAGTTGGACCATATTTTTCCGGCGATGGAATTGTGCGAGAAAACTAAGGATTAATTACGTAGAGGTGTAAGGCTTTCTTTGAAAAACAAAAATGATAAAATTCAAAAATAGAGAACAGATTTAAAATTTAAAAAACATCAAGAGAATTTGGTTTTACCTGCAAGGAAATTGATACGGCAATTTGGCAAAATTATAAAAGTTAATGAGGAATAAAGGAGTTAAGGTTTAATTTTTGAATTATTATTTGTATTCTGGATTTATAAATCCGTTATCATATAAAATCTTAGATAAGCTCTTTGCTATCGAGTCCACGCGGCGTTCAATTAATATATTGTTTAAGAACTGATTTCCGATGGACGAGGTCCATAACTTCCTGAGTTTTTTGTAGCGAAACTCTGAAATCAAGCCCTTCAAGGGGTGGTTTTTTTTGAATTTCCCGTATTCATGAGCTCCATCAAAATCTTGTCCAAATTCTTTTCCTAAAGGTTTGATTTTGTCTAACTCCTCTTTCTCAACAATAATGTGCAAAAACTCATGTATAAAACACTCAAGTAAGCCTATCGAATATTGCTTTTTGTAAATCCTAATAATCTTCTTATCATATTCAACCTGGCCAGATGCTTTTCCACCTTTATCCTTATCTATAAGTTCATCATGATATTCCACTTTCCACTTTTCGCCAAGGATATTTACGAAATCGAAGTTTTTCATAGGCAACTCCTTTATAAGGTTAAAACAAATCCTTTTGTTTTCGCAGCTCTAAAATATCACATAGTTAAAAAGCAAGCCTGTTTATATCGAATATTTTAGGTGAAAAACTTTTATAATAAGTTTGAATAACATATTGTTTTTTCTTTATTATTATATTTCGATAAGTCCAACTTTTTCTACTAACTTGGAACAAAGTTTCTTGTATGCTTTTGCGGATTCGGTTTTATCTCTAAATCCTTTCAATTTGAAGATAATAGGTTTATATTCACCTTTTTCTACGGCCCCTATTTCGCCTACAATTGTTTCGGGTTTTCTTGGATCTATTTTTATCATGGAGAAATGATTCATATTCATTATACTGTCTCTTTGTCCACGTATAAACATATTGCCTCCTTAGCTAAAATTTTACGCTCCTCTAACACTTTTTTCAAGTTAAACATAGCTTACTTGCTTTATAAATATTGATATTCTAATTGTTTCTATATTATATTTGGATAACATAAAGTTTGTAGGTATTCCCCGTTTTCTCTCTTTTGATTTTTTCAATACGTTCTAAATAATAAGCTACAGTTGAAATCAATTTCCCGTCATCATATCCTAAATTGTTCTTCATTTCTCTCTGCAAGCTTCCAGGATTATCTTTAACATATTTATAGAGCTTAGAAGCAATTTCTGCTATCAAAAAACCCCTTTCTACTGTTTTTTCCCATGGCTTTAAATCTGAAATATTTTCCACAAGCTCTTTAATGTTCTTTAATTGTCCAATTGCTCCGTAAACCCCAAAGAAAACCGAAGCTTCTTCTATTGCTGGGATACTGCTGATAACAAAAGAACCGCTTTCTTTCTTCTCGTATTCGATAAATGGTTCTATTAGAGAAAGACTTAATTGACAATACTTTAACATTTCTTTATAGTCTTTATCTTTTTTGTGTTCTCGAATCTTATCTAAAAAAGAAAAGTAAGTATGAACTAATTTTCCTAAAGGCTTTCCTTTGTTAGCTTCCCTTAATTTTTCAAGTAAGGGTGAATCAGTATGCGTTTTTGGTAGAAAAGGTTTGTTTGAAAGTGCAGAGATATCAATGATATCCATTGATCCAAAATAGTCTTCTTCTCTTGAAGTCACCCCTTTCTTTAACTGGGTTCTTATATGTCCAATTATATAAAGAATGGCTCCGAAAATTAATGTTAATAATCCCAAATTAATTCCAGCTATAGAACTTTTAGAATATGCAGGCACACAAATAATTAAACCAAAGACAACAAGCATTATTCCTATTAGTTTAAACTTCATATCAACCTCCTATATTTATAGTATACTCAGAATGGGGGTGGGATGTCAAGGGGTGGTTTTTCGAAATCCGAAAAACAAGATAAATGGTTGAATTCGTAAATCGTTAATTAATCGTATTTTTTTTCTCAGATATTACAGGTGCTATTCGCATTCCCAATATTCTCTCAATTCTAAGTTTTGTTTATTTGCTTTCCTTAGTTCTCTTCGTAAATAATAACGGTGTTCACACCCGGTTACTACAACAATCCTCTTACCCGGAAATTCTTCTGAATAATCTATTATATTTTTTGCCATAGCTTGATTTCGCTTATTCCAGAATTCATTTCTCCATATCATAAATTCTTTAAATTCTTTTAAATCCGGAATCGTTTCTGTAAGCTTGAGAAAAGTGTTTTGAAGAGATCTGTGCTTCATATAGTATATAGAATCAGCTATTGTTGAATTAATTACCCTGGGATATTCTTCTGAAAGAGTATTATCGAGACTAATTAAATAAGCTATCTTCATCATTTCTTCCTTCACGAGATGTTCGAAGTCGCTTGAGTCAATATTATTAACTAGCTCCCCTAGCTTTTTCATGAATGCTTGTTCTTGTTCATCGCTCCGATTTTCAAAGTAGTATCTATTTCGATCCTTGATGTCAAAATATCGGAGAAGCACAGAGGGGTTTTTATCTAAATGCTTTTTTATTACTCTTCCCTCAAGAAATTGAGTAGGGTCTTTAAATCCTTGAACCATTTCAGAGAATTTTTCGACAGAGTCGGAAATTGGTAATTCGAGCAAAATCGCATCGGGTTTAACCTTTTCTAATATATTGAGCCCATCTTCTATATCGAAATTTTCTCTCACTGTATGACTGGTCCCGAGGATGACAATTGTTGTTTCAGGTAAGGTCTTTGATAAAAGTAAAGCAGGTAACAGTAATAAAATTGTGAACAAATTTTTCATTTGTTTTTCCTCCTGTATTATTCAATTTTTTTCATCGAATCCCGGGATCACAAATTCTTGGGCTTTTGGTTGGGATTCAGTAAAACAAAACAAAAAACTTTGTGTCTCCGTGCCTTCGTGGCTAATTCTTTCACCAATTATAAATTATTTAATTTTTTGTATTCTTGTATCTTAACAAGTTGAAATTTTATTTGTTCCGGGGTCGGTTCAATTATAAACGAATGACCGCTTTTAGCTGATATTTTAATTGAAAATCCATTTAAATGATTTCTAAGATATTCATCCGCGATTGTTACACCAACTGTCTCATAATAAACATTAACAGATTCATGATAATCCGCATCACGTTCTATTTTAACAAGTTCTAAAAGTTGGCCCTCCTGGCTGGTTGCTGTTTTATAAAATCTCCAATCTTTTCCTGTATAACCGTAATGAGCGCAAATCTGATGCAGCAAATTTCCGCTATCTTTATATATCCAACTTCTGATAAAAAAGTGATTTAAAGACTTGGGACTTCCGATTCTTTCTTCTATTCCTATGACTGCGGCAGCTATTTTTTGGGTATCTTCATCTATTTCAACGGTTTTTCTAAGAGGTGCTTGTGCGGTAGCACACTTAAGAAGAAAAATAATAAATAATGCAAGAATAATTAACCTTGAAAATTTTTTCATACCAACCTCCGTTGTTTTTAATATACCTATAATGGGGGTAGAATGTCAAGGGGTTTTTAACAAAGTCACGAGTCACTGGTCATTAGTCACTAGTCAAAAAAATAAAAACAGAAGCCCGATGACCGTAGACGGAAGAAGAAACACGAAAAACAAGTTGAATGGTTGAATTGAAAAATAGTCAAATAATTTTTTAGTTGGATCGGTTTTTCTAAAACCGCCTAACGTCCTAACGATTTACGTCTTCATCGCTCATATTATCTTTCTTGACATAATGTTTTTGCAACATATATTAGTTTTGATAAACTATTCTAGGCTGAGATAAGATAATAAACAAAATTATGGAGGATAAAAATGAATTTTAAATATGTCTTAAAAATATTATGTATTCTTTTTGCAGTTATAACGGTTTCCTGTGATGTAATGAATGTAAGGGAAAAGAAATCCGGTTATCCGATTACACCTGTTTCTTTCACGGATATAACACTAACGGATGATTTCTGGTCGAGTAGAATCGAAACCAACAGAACGGTTACAATACCTTATGGATTTGAAAAATGCGAAAAGGAAGGCAGGATTAGAAATTTTGCCAGAGCGGGAGGACTTTTGGAAGGAGAATATGAAGGTAAAATGCCTTTTGATGATTCCGATATTTATAAAATAATCGAAGGCGCTTCATATTCGCTAACCGTGCATCCCGACCCTGAGTTAGAGAAATATATCGATGACATTATAGAAAAAATCGCCGCGGCACAGGAAGAAGATGGGTATCTATGCACATGGAAAACGATAAATCCCGATACGACCCCCGCCTGGTGGGTAAAACCGGGTCCGCGCTGGCATAATCTTGGGGCAAGTCACGAATTATACAACGCGGGGCATATGTATGAGGCGGCTGTTGCCCATTATCTGGCAACGAGTAAGAGAAATTTTTTGGATATCGCTTTAAAAAACGCGGATTTGATTACGGAAACATTCGGCACCGGCAAAAAACTACAGGTGCCCGGTCATCAGATTATTGAAACCGGTCTTGTTAAATTATACCAGGTAACAAAAAATAAGAAATATCTCGATATGGCAAAATTCTTTTTAGACGAGAGGGGTAATGGTAAGAGACGTGAACTTTACGGTCCGTACAGTCAGGACCATAAGTTGGTAACAGAGCAGGATGAGGCAGTCGGACACGCAGTACGCGCTGTATATATGTACGCCGGAATGACAGATATTGCCGCGATAATGAAAGATTCTTCCTATATGAAGGCGGTCGACAAAATCTGGGAAAATGTGGTTGCTAAAAAAATATATATAACAGGAGGAATAGGCGCCCGACATGAAGGGGAATCATTCGGAGATAATTATGAATTGCCCAATCTGACTTCTTATAATGAAACCTGTGCCGCGATAGGTAGCATCTACTGGAATCACAGAATGTTTTTACTCCACGGGGATGCAAAATATATCAATATTCTGGAACGTACTCTCTATAATGGAATGATTTCCGGTGTATCATTAGAAGGTAATTCCTTTTTTTATCCGAACTGCCTTGAATCCGACGGGGAATATAAATTCAACCAGGGTTCTTTAACCAGGAAAGCATGGTTCGACTGTTCTTGCTGTCCGACAAACGCTATCCGTTTTATCCCCTCGGTTCCAAATTATATATACGCCCACAGGGGTGATTCATTATACGTAAACCTCTTTGTTGCCAGCGAAGCTAACGTAGAAATGGAAAACATTAAATTAAAGGTTGTAGAAGAAACCGAATATCCCTGGGAAGGGAAAGTTAAAATAATAGTCGATCCTGAAAAGGATAAAATGTTTACCGTCAAAATCCGTATTCCCGGATGGGCTTTAGAAAAAGTAATGCCGAGTGACCTATATAGATATTTAAAAACAAACGAACAGGAGATAACTTTAAAAGTTAACGGTGAACTTGTCGACTTCAAGATGAAGAAAGGTTTTGCCGTTGTTACCCGTAAATGGTCGAAAGGAGATATAATCGAACTTAATCTACCCATGCCTGTACGCAGGGTTCTTGCAAATGAGAAAGTTAAGGACGATAGAAACAAAATCTCTCTTGTTCGCGGTCCTATTGTTTACTGCGCCGAATGGGTCGATAATGATATTAATGTACTGCAACTTGCCATACCCTATGATGCCGAGTTTAAGTGCGAATATCGCCAGGATTTGTTGAATGGTTTAGTTGTGATTAAAGGCGATGTGTTGAACAAATCAGGTGAGCAAAAAGAATTGACTGCTATACCATACTACGCCTGGTCGCATCGCGGCACGGGCGAAATGGCAGTTTGGCTGTCGAAAAAATAAGAGCAATACGGAATCAAAGCACAAGAGAGAAAATAAAGGGGTCAGATCTTGTTTTTCGAATCCATATAATTAGTGAGTAGGGAGTAGAGAGCAGTGAGTAGTAAGAATATAGGGTATAGTAAATACAAATAAAAACTCTGTGGTCTCAGTGTGATAACAAATTTTTAAAAAATCCTTGACAAGACAATATAAAACAAATATTCTAAGTAATAAAAGGAGGAAAAATGAAATACAAAGTATCCAATATTAAATTTTTAATTGTTTTCGTCTTTATTCTTTCTATTTTTCTGCCGGTAAAGTCCTTTTCGGCAGAAACGGAACGCGTACAAATAAGCTTCAGCACGGAGAAAAAACACATACTTAACCGAAACGATTCGTGGTATAAATTTAAACTTGGTTATGAGAAAGGTTTTTTAGGTTTTATCAGCCACACAATACAATTCGGAGCAAATGGAACCAACTTTAACTACATTAAAGAAGGCGGGCAAAATATTCTATTCCCTTTCACTAGAATGACAGCCGATCTGAAGATGAACGAAAGACACAACCTTACTTTCCTGATACAACCCTTCGAAATATACACCTCTGCTCTTCCGGAAAGAGACATAATTGTAGAAGACATAACTTTTCCCGAAGGAACGCCGATGAATTTAAAATACGGTTTTACCTTTTATAGATTAAGTTATTTATACGATTTCCAAAAAGAAAGTAACAAGGAATTTTCTATAGGGCTATCCTTTCAAATACGAAATGCTTCTATAATCTTTTCCTCTTCTGACGGAGAATTGATTAGTATAAATAACAATATAGGCCCGGTACCAATATTGAAATTTAGATGGGAAAAACCTTTAAATAAAAGCATGTGGATAGGTTCGGAAATAGATGGTTTTTACGTTTCAGGACGTTATCTATCGGGTTCCTCTGATGATTTCGAAGGAGCTATCATAGATGCTTCCTTAAGGCTTGGTTTCGAATTAACAGATTATTTAAATACCTTTTTGAATTTGAGATATTTTGGAGGGGGTGCAAGCGGAACGCAAGAAGACGAAGAAAACAAATATACGGATAATTGGCTTAAAACTTTCTCTGTGTCACTGGGATTTTATTTGCAATAAAAAATGTGCAAATGTGGGGGGTCAGGTCTTGACTTTTGAATTTTCGACTTTGGACAAATAAAAAGATTCGTGATATTCGCCTGCCCCGTAAGGAAAAATGACTGTATCGGGGTGTGATTTGTTGTTGCTATCTTTGTTGGTTCGTTGGGTCGGAAATTTTTAAAACCACCTAACGATCTAACCGCCTAACGTTCTAACGACTTGAAAAACCTGCGTTTATCTGCGTCCAATTATCTTTGTGCTCTTTGCCTGCCCTGTAGGGAGGAACCGACCGTACCAGGGTGGCTTTGTGTGCAATTAATTTTCGTGTTATAAGATGTAGCTCCTGAATACCTGAGTATTGACTATTTACTCTTTTAGTTTACCATTCAATGTGCTTTCGGTAAAAAATATATCTAAGAAGTATGGAGATGTGGAGGCTTTGAAGGAGCTTTCCTTCGATATTGAAAAAGGAGATGTCTTTGGTTTGCTTGGTCCAAACGGTTCAGGAAAAACAACCACCATACGAATAATACTTTCAATTATCTTTCCGGATAAAGGAGAGGTAAAGTCAACTTTTACCCGTATCGGATATTTGCCTGAGGAAAGAGGACTTTATCCAACTATGCGAATTGACGAATTGATATATTTCTTCGGGGCACTTCGCGGGATGGAAAAAAAAGAAATTGGGAAGCAGATGGATTTCTGGCTGCAAAAACTGGATTTGTTTGATAGAAAGCAAGATAAAGTTCAATCGCTATCAAAAGGTCTAAAGCAGAGGGTGCATCTGTTGATAAGCGTACTACATGACCCGCAATTTTTAATTCTTGATGAACCTTTTACAGGGCTTGATCCTATTGCAATTAAAGGACTAAGAGAAATGATCGCCGAATTGAAAACAAGAGGGAAAACCGTATTACTTTCCACGCACTGGATGGAACAGGCAGAACAACTCTGCAACACCGTTTGCCTTATTAGAAAGGGAAAGAGAATATATGGAGGTAGTCTTAGAGAATTAAAAGAATTACATAAAAGCGATGAAATATATTTAGACGTTAAAGACAAATCAGTTGTTGACAAGTTGAAAGATATAGAAATTATAGGACGTAAAGATGAGGGATTCATAATAAAAGTAAAGAAAGATTCCGGTAAATTTCTTACGGAACTAACAGAGTTAACGGAAGTTTTTGAGTTTCGTTTGATATCGCCTTCCCTGGAAGATATTTTTATAAAGGAAATCGGCAATGAATAAATCCTTAATAATAGCAAAAAAAGAGTTTCTTAAGTATATCAGAAGTAAGTGGTTTCGTGTTTTTTTGGTACTTCCTCTAATCGGTATGGGGATACTTATATTGATTTCTTCTTTTGCTCCTGAAGGTTTTTCGAACTTGAATAAAAAAGAAATTCATAGAATAGGCATTGTGGATTATTCTAAACAAATTAGTGAATATCTCGAAAATACGGAAAAGTATGAATTAATACAGATGGATTCCATGGAAGCAGTTGAACAAATGTGGGGGAAAAACATAAAAGGCTTTATTGTGATACCTCAGAACCCGGACTCCGGTGAGATTATTTACTACAGCAGTTCTCTTAACCTTGAACTTTGGCCTTTGAGAGAAATTCTCCGTAAAGGGACTATTAAATTGAAGCTTAAAGAAAGAGGGCTTAATCTCTCATTCGCTGATGAATTAAGTAAGGGAATTAATCTGGTCCCGAAGAAAATAACAGAAGGCGGAGGAAAAAGCAGCGGGAGAGAAATGCTGTTAGTTGGCCTTTTCATGGTGGTTTTCCTTTATATGTTTATTATTTTGACCTCTCAACTGATGGCGAGAAGCGTAATTGAAGAGAAATTAAATGGCATAATAGAGTTAATAATATCCGATATTACTCCTCAAAAATTACTTTTCGGGAAATTTCTTGGTATTTCAGTAACTGTATTGCTGTTGCTTGCCATCTGGGGACTAATTGGGATAACCTTTTTAAATTATCCGCTTTTATTTTTAAGCCATTCTTTAGACTTTTCTTTATCTCTTGGTGTTATTCTTTACTTTTTATTTGCATTTATTTTCGGATACACACTATATACCTTCTTCATTATTTTATTCGTGTCCACCGTGAATAGTGAAGAGGAGGTAAACCAAGCATTGACTGCGGGGATAATAATTATTCTTATCCCATATTTTCTGTCTTTCTTCTGGGTAATGCAAAATCCATCTTCTATAGTTTCGGTTATATCTTCTCTAATACCTTTTTTCACGCCACTGATAATGCCGCTTCGCCTTGCAATATCCACTGTTCCTCTGTGGCAATCTATCGTTTCCGTTTTTCTTTTAGTGTTAACCTTGTGGATTATAATACTCCTTGCAGGGAAAGTTTATAGGCTTTCCATGCTCCTTGTTGGAAAACCTCTTAACTTTCGGGAAGTTTATAACCTTCTAAGAAAAAGTTAGTGAGAGGGGTTAGTTCTTTTTTTCGAATATTTTCTTTATAAAATAGTATATTTAATAAAACTTTAAACAAAGGAGATAAAAAAATGAAAAGATTGTTTACCCCTCTAGTTTTATTATTACTTGTGTTATTTTTTATCGAACTGAACGCGCAGGATAAATTCGATAAAAATAAACTCGATGATTATTTAAGTCAATTGGAAAAGAATAATAAAGCTATGTGCGGAGTCGTTATCGTAAAGGATGGAAAGTTAGTTTACGATAATTATATAGGATTTTCTTCTGTAGAAAGTAAAATTAAAAACAGCGAATCGACCAAATTTAGAATCGGTTCTATCACGAAAGTTTTTACTGCTGTGATGATATTTCAGTTAATTGAAGAAGGAAAATTATCGTTGGAAACAAAATTATCCGAATTTTATCCCAATATTCCGAATTCAAAAAAAATAACTATTTCGGATATGTTAAGCCATCGAAGCGGAATACATAATTTTACAAGTGATGAGGAATATCAACAATATATGACATCCAAAAAGACAAAAGAAGAAATGGTAGAGATAATTTCTAAATTAAAACCCGATTTCCAATCCGATGAAAAAACTGCGTATTCTAACTCTAATTATGTCTTGCTTGGGCATATAATCGAAGATATAACAAATTCAACATATGACCAGGAATTAAAGAAAAGAATTACAAATAAATTAGGTCTTAAAAATACTTACTATGGAGGCAAGATTGATACTAAAGCAAACGAAGCTGCATCTTATAAGTTTCAGGAAGGGAAATGGGTTTTGCAACCTGAAACAGATATGAGTATTCCGCACGGAGCAGGAGCAATAGTCTCAACTCCTAAGGATTTAACTGTCTTTATTGATGCGCTTTTTAATGATAAATTAGTATCTACAAATTCACTAAAACAGATGAGGAAAATAAAGGATGGTATTGGGAAAGGACTCCTTCAATTCCCATTTGGAAATAAAATTGTCTACGGACATAACGGCGGAATTGACGGTTTCGTTTCAAATTTAGGGTATTTTCCGGATGAAAAGGTTGCCGCATCATTAATAGCTAACGGGGTGGACTATAGCCTCAATGATATTGCGATTGGTCTTTTAAGTATTTATTTCAACGTCCCGTTCGATATACCGGATTTCACAGCCAAAGAAATCAAATTGGACTTAAAAGAACTCAAAAACTACGAAGGTATATTTTCTTCAAAGAGCTTACCTCTTAAAATTACACTGAGAGTCGAAGGCGATGGGCTTGTTGGCCAGGCTACCGGACAGGGAGCTTTTCCATTGACGCCTTTCAGTAAAACGGAATTAAAATTCGAACAGGCAGGAATTATAATGGAATTCATAAAAGATAGTGAAGGAAAAATTCAATACGACTCATTTATATTAAAGCAAAGCGGTAAAGAATTCCCTTACAAAAGAGATTGATTACTCAGGTCCCCTTTCTAACCAAATAAGTATCCTGAAACAATTTGTAATGCTTTTACGTCAAATAAGATGAAGGAATTGAAAAGAAGTCTTAAAAAAAGGAGGTAAAAGATGAAGTTATTGGTAAGATGTCTTTTCGTACTGTCTGTTATGTTTTTTGCTGCCGTAATCGAGGCTAAACCCTTGAAAGATTATATCGAGGAAGCTAAAAGTTTGCAGAACTCCGGTAAAGTTACGGAAGCAGCGAAGTTGATGGAAGAAGCTTTAGAAGAGTATCCGGATAGCGCAAGTGTTTATGCTTATTTGGGTCTTTATACAGGTATGCAGGCAGGACAAACAGATAATATGGCTTTGGCAGGTGAGCTGGCTGCGAAATCTTTTGAGCTGTTAGATAAGGCTGTTTTGCTTGATTCTCTTAATTTAGCCGCCCGTTTCCACCGGGGTATTATGGGAATTAAGGCTCCCACCTTTTTTGGTAAACTTAACGGCGGAATTAAAGACCAGGAATTTATTATTAAGATGTATCAAAAATCACCAAAAAAAGTTTCGAACGACATACTTGTTCAAGTGTATAACTTTCTCGGAGAAGGATATCGGAAACAGGGAGAAAACGAAAAGGCTGTTTCTGCCTGGAAAAAAGTAATTGAGCTTGCTCCCGGTTCGAGCTTTGCTGAAGAGGCAAAAAAACTGATCAAGGCGAATCCTCTTCAGGATAGTAAACCTTCAAAGGAAATAATTAAAGAAGAGCCTAAGGATGTTAAATCTCTTATGAAAGAGGGTAAATCCTATTTAGAGAAAGAAAATTGCGAGGAAGCCGTCAAAGTTTTCAGAAAACTGGCAGAGATAGATTCAAAAAATCCGGAAGTTTACAAGTATCTTACTTTAGCTGCCGGATGTCTTGCTGAAAAAGGATATGACGAGAAAATTTATGAAGATCCGGGATACCGTGCAGATTTAGCATTTGAACTAATGGATGCATTGGATAAGGCTATTACTCTCGCGCCGGAAGACCCTGAGCTCAGGCTTATAAGAGGAACAGCCGGAGTATATATGCCTTTCTTCTTGAGAAAGCTCGAACAGAGTATAGAAGATTTAAACAAGGTGCTGGAGAGTGATGCCGAGAGTTCTATAAAGGCTAAGGCATTGTATCATCTTGGGATAGCTTATCAGAGAAAAGCCCTGGATTATTGGGATAAAGTGGTTGTGGACTATCCTTCAACGGAAGCATCAAAGATGGTGTTCGAAGGGATGCGTCCCGACATAAAAAGAATTGACCCTGAAAAATTTAAAAAGTCGGTTGTGGTTGTGGATTTTGTATTAGGATTTCAGGACGCTTTGCCTCCGCAAACTGCGGTATGGATAGAGGATAAAAAAGGTAAATTCATAAAAACTCTTTATGTGTCGGGTTTCAGCGGGTACGTTAAAGAAAAACAGACTTGTTTGGTTAAATGGGGGGAGTCTTCCAAATTTGTCGATACTGATGCAATTACCTCGGCAAGTATCGATGTTGGACATTATCTTTACTTATGGGAGCTAAAAGATCATACCGGGAAAAAGGTGAAATCGGGTGAATACAACGTTAAAGTTGAAGTTTTTGCCTGGCCATCAACGAAATACCAGTTGGTTTCCGCTGCGATAAAGATTGGAGGTAAAGAAAGAAAATCGATGGTCGAGGAGGGTAATATAATACCATTCCTGGAAGCCACTTATTATCCGAAGAAATAAAAAAGAAAAAAGAACTATATATAAAATAGCTACCGCTATAATTGAGTTAAGAGGCATGCGTCTTGACTCAAAAAAGAAAAAAAACAAAAAAATCATTCGTGCTATTTTTTTTAGTTAGGGGTTAGGGAATTAGGAGGTTGGGGCGATAGGGAGTTAAAACAAAACACAAAATGGTGTGGTGTGTGGCTCTGTGTTCTCTGTGACTCCGTGGTTATATATTAGGTTTTAGGTCTTGGGTTTTAGGTTTTGGTTAAAAAGATTCGTGATATTCGCCTACCCCGCCTGCCCCGTAAGGAAGAATGACTGTATCGGGGTGTGATTTGTTGTTCCTTAGTTTGTTGAGTTCGTTGGTTTATTAAGTTTTTGTCTGGTCTGCCCTCTTCGGTCATCCGTCTTTTTTTGTAACTACCTAACCATCTAACGATCTAACCTTTTGAATATGCAAAATTACATGCAAATTCCCCTTTCCCTTGACTTTATAAGTAAGAGGGATATATTTGCTTATATGAGAACAGGTTATGTTTCGATAATTGGAGAACCTAATGTGGGGAAATCTACGTTAGTAAACCGTCTGGTAGGTAGCAATATTTCCATTATTACAAAAAAACCTCAGACAACAAGGAATAAAATTGCGGGGATTTGGACCGAAAATGACAATCAGATTATTTTTATGGATACTCCCGGTCAATTCAAACCGGGAAACGAGATGGAAAATGCAATGCAATACCAGATAAAAACAGCTATAGATGACGCGGATGTTATCATACTGATGGTTGATCATCGAACGCATATAGAAACAATAGAAGTGCCTTCAACAAGCGGCAAACCGGTTTTTTTGATTATAAATAAGATAGATTTGATTGCCGAAAATGATCTAAATAAAATGATAGATGATATCGATATACACTCTTTTGATAAAATTTTCTCCATATCTGCCTTAATAGGAGATAATGTTGAGAAAATAATACCTTTCTTAATTGAATATATGCCCGAAGGGCATCCGCTTTATCCTGAGGATTATCTGTCCGATCGTCCTGAGCGTTTCTTTATAGAAGAATTTGTAAGAGAACGGATACTTGAGGAATATTCTCAGGAAATACCATATTCTGTAGCCGTTAAAGTGGAAAATATGGAAGACAATAAAATTGATATTAAAATTTTTGTCGAGCGAGAGTCTCAAAAAGGCATTATAATTGGTAAAGGTGGAAAGAAATTAAAAAAAGTTGTAAGTGAAGCAAGAAAAAGCATCGAAGAACTTATTGGTAGAAAGGTATATATGAACACCTGGGTAGCAGTCAAAAAAAACTGGAGAAAAGTAAAAGAGGAAGTAAAAAGATTAGGATATTATGAATAGAAAAAACTTTTTATTTGCTCTTATTGGAATTTTTCTTGTGTTAAACAAGAAAATATCATTAATGTTTAAAAAAGATAGCACAATAACCGAAGAATCGCTTAAAACCAATAATAAACTGCTGGGATAAATTTATGATCTGTTTTTTACTTTTAATTACTCTTATATCTGCCGAGATCCGATCTCCTGAGGAAAGATTAAAAGTTCTCAGACAACAGTTAAAAGAACAAAAAGAAAAAATAGCGGAGTTAAGATTTGAAAAAACCGACATTTTAAAAAACATACAGGAACTTGACAAGGAAATAAGTTTAAATGCTGAACTCATCAATGTACTCAGAAGGAAAAAGGGAATAACAAATGAAGAGAAAAAGAACATCGAACTCCTTATGAATGAAATACATTATCGACTTCAAGAGAAGAGAGAAATATTAGGTGAAAGAATTAAAGAAATATATATACATGGGCCGCTACACCCAATAGAAGTTATACTGCTCTCTTACTCTTTTTCTGACGCGGTAAAGAGGGCAAAATTCCTTACTATAATTGCCGATCAGGATAAAAGAGTTCTCGATGAAATCGAACGATTAGAGGGACGCCTTCAATTACAAAAAGAAAGAACCGATAAGAAGGCGAAAACCCTGGACGAAATATTATTTGAGGTAAAAGATCAAGAAACCGCATTAGAAAAGACAAAAAACGATAAAAACGAATATTTAAATGAAATTGAGGGAGAGAGCAAAAAAGCTGTAGCTATGTCCAGGGAAATGGAAAAAGCAATGAGAGATCTTGAAAAATTGATAAGAAGTCTTTCCAGAGAAGAAAGCGCTCCCGGCAGCAGATACTTTTCTGAAAAAATACTTACTTTACCGGTAGATGGAATGGTAACCGGGTATTTCGGAAAAGAAAAAGAAGAGCGGTATGGGACGGAAACGATAAACAGAGGGATAGACATTGAAGTTCCCTGGGGAACAGACGTAGAAGCAGTAGCGCCCGGAAAGGTCGTATACAGTGATATTTTTCTTGGTTATGGCAAGTTAATCCTAATAGAACACGGATCTGGTTTTATCACCTTATATAGTCACCTCGCCTCCGCTAGCGTGGAAAACGGAACGGAAGTAGAGGCAGGAGATATAATTGGTAAGGTAGGTCAAACTGGTTCTGTTAAAAAGCCTTCACTTCATTTTGAAATAAGAAAAAACGGCAAAGCGGTTAATCCTTTCAATTATATAAAACTATAAGTATATGGAAGAAGTAAGAGAACAAAAAATTCCAAAACAAATCTTATCCTCAACACTAAAAACAGGGAAATTTCCTTCTTCCTTTCTGTTTTATGGGCCAGCCGGGATAGGTAAGTTCACTACAGCACTGCATTTTTCTGCGGGAATACTTAAAGATGAAAAGAAGGTATTTAGAGGCACTCACCCTGATCTCGCGATTGTCTTTCCGGAATTTGACGGATATGAAAAGAACGAAATAATGAATTTACGCAGAAATAAGGAGTATTTCACCATTAGACAAAATAAGGGAAGTATTTCTATCGATACGATAAGAAAGCTGCAAGATTACGTATACATTACCCCTATGGAGAACAAGTGGCGGATCGTAATAATTGTTCAATCTGAACGCATTACAAAAGAAGGACTTAATGCATTTTTGAAAATACTCGAAGAACCGCCCGAAAATGTCATTTTTATTCTAATAACACCGGAAAAACACATTTTACCTGATACAATAATATCCAGAAGCCGCGTTATAAAATTCAAGCCCCTTTCCTCTGAACTACAGAAACAAATCTTACAAGACAAATCTATAACCCGTTTTGGTCGAGGAATAGAGGAAACCCTATTTGTTAATTCCCAAAAAACCCTTGAGAAAAAAATAGAAGAATTGTTTTTTGGTCTTTCACCAAAATCGCGCATAAAAAACTGGTCAGAAACATTGAAAAAAGAATGGAAAATAGAATTTCTTTTACAGTATTTACAAAAACGGATAGAAGACAAATATAAAAACAAAGAAATAACATTTGCCAAGACCTGGGATTCTTTTAACTACCTTAAGAACGCCTATAGATATTACTATTCAAACATAGGACCGGAAAAAATAATCTTTTACCTTCTATTAAAAGTCTAATGTTGTATTTTGTAAAATTTCACGGCGTAAAATACCCCATGGAATCTGAGTTTACCCTCAAAAATGGGGAATATATCCTCTGCGAGATAAAAAACGAACGCTTTGTAGGCAAAGCGGGAAATGAAATTCATTGTAAACTACATCCGGAAGGCAAGGTATTGCACCTCATTTATGATAGTGAGAAAGAGAAATTAAAGGAAATCTTAAAAGATGAGAAAAAAACTCTTATCTACTGTAAAAAGAGAATTAAACACCACAAACTTGCAATGAAAGTAGTCGGAGTTGATAAGGAATGGAATGGAAAAAGGTATAAATTTTATTTTCTTGCCGATAAAAGAATAGACTTTAGGGCTCTTGTCAAAGATTTAAAGAATGACTTTAATTGTATAATAGAACTAAGACATATAGGAGTAAGGGATTATGCCGGATTTGCCGGAGGGTTAGGTTTATGCGGAAACCCGCTTTGCTGCAATACTTTCTTAACTGAAAAACCAAGAGTAAAGCTTGAAACCGCGAGAAATCAGGATATATATATTAGCCCTTCAAAAATTTCCGGTCTGTGCGGAAGGCTACTCTGTTGTTTGCAGTTCGAACACAATTTTTACGATGAAATCAGTCTTAAGTTCCCCGAAAGAGATAACAAAGTTAAGACTGAAAAAGGAGAAGGTACAGTACTACACAGAAACATGCTGACCGGTATTGTAACCGTCTCACATCCGGATGAAACTCAAGAAGAAATTCCCATTGACGAAATAAAAAGAAAAGGCGATACGTGGGTAAGAATACAGAAAAAAGAAAAACAATAGTAACAGGTGCATTGCCCTACGCAAATGGACCCATACATATTGGACATCTCGCGGGTGTTTATCTTCCTGCCGATATTTATACCCGATTTTTAAGAAAAAAAAATGAAGATGTAATTTACATTTGCGGTACAGACGAAAACGGGGTCCCGATAACACTTTCCGCAGAGAAAGAAGGAATTTCTCCTGGGGAACTTGTAAATCGCTACCATAATATTATACATGAATCTTTAAAAAAATTAGGCGTGGAATTTGATAATTTTTCCGGAACTTCAAGAAAAATCCACCATGATTTATCACAAAAAATATTTCTTGAATTATACGAAAAAGGTTATATAGAGGCAAAAATAACCAAAGAGTTCTATTGTGAAAACTGCAAGAAATTCCTTCCCGATAGATACGTTGAAGGAATCTGTCCGTATTGTAACTACGAAGAAGCAAGAGGAGACTCCTGCGATTCCTGTGGAAGCTGGTTGGAATCAGATCAATTAAAAAATCCAATCTGCAAATTATGCGGGTCGACACCAATAAAAAAAGAAACTAAACATTGGTATCTTCTACTTGATAAATTTCAAGGCCAGCTGGAAAAATGGATAGAAAAAAAGAATTGGAGAAAAAACGTAAAAAGCTACCTTAAAGGCTGGTTAAAAGAGGGTCTTCGACCACGACCAATTACAAGAGATCTCCAGTGGGGTATACCGGTACCTTTAGCGGATGCTCCGAAGAATAAAGTTCTTTATGTATGGTTTGATGCGCCCCTCGGTTACATTTCTTCGACAATAGAATGGGCAAAAAAGATTGGGCAAGAGGATAAATGGAAAGATTATTGGCAGGACCCCGAAACTCGATTGGTTCATTTTATAGGCAAGGATAATATTGTCTTTCACGGTATCATATGGCCGGCTATTATTATGGGAACGGGAGAATATACTTTACCTGACGAGATACCGGCTAACGAATACTTAAATCTTGAAGGAAAACAAATTTCTACGAGCAGAAACTGGGCTATATGGCTGCACGAATACCTGGAATATTTCGAGCCTGACTTTTTAAGATATTACCTGGGAAGTATAATGCCCGAAACAAAGGACTCGGAATTTAAATGGAAGGAATTTCAGGAAAGAGTAAACCAGGAACTTATAAACAATCTGGGAAATTTCATAAACAGAACGTTGAAATTCATTGACAAATATAATGATGGCATAATTCCCGAACAGGGTGAATTAACAAAAGAAGATAAAAGTATGTTATCTGAAGTTAACTCTTTAATAGACAAATTAGACTCCGCTCTTTCAAGATTCAAATTCAAGCAGGCTATAAGATTATGGATGCGAATGAGTACAATCGGAAACAAATATTACGATCAAATGAAACCCTGGGAAAGCAGAAAAGCCGATCCCGATCGAATGGCTACAACGATCTATCTTTGTTCTCATTTGACCCATGTTCTCGGTACTATCGGAAAACTTTTTATACCTTTTAGCGCGGAAAAAATCCTTAACCAGTTAAAATTAAAAGAAAAAGAATGGGATAAATTAAAGTGTATAGAGCTGCCATGCAAACATAAAACCGGAAAGATCGAGCCGCTTTTTCAAAAAATTGAAGACGCTGATGTAGAAAAACAATTGAGGAGGTTAAAAATGTCTCATGTTACAATAGATGATTTTACACAAATGGGTTTAAAAATAGGAATAATAGAAAAGGTGGAGGATGTAGAGGGCGCCGACAAACTTTATAAACTTACCGTTAACACCGGAGAAAAACGTACACTCATAGCGGGGGTAAAACAACAATACACTCCCGAACAGCTGCAAAATAAAAAAGTCGTTGTTATAACAAATTTAGAACCCGCGACAATACGAGGAATTACCTCGGAAGGCATGTTACTTGCGGCAAGTAGTGGAGATAAATTATCAATTATCTCTCCGGATGATGATATCCCTGCCGGTTCAAAAGTCTCATAATAATGCAAAAATCAAATATCAAAATGGAAAAATACAGATTAAAATTTGTTAGTGTGTTAGTGTGTGGGTGGGTTGGTGTGTTTTTTCTACGGACCAACGGACTAACTGACCCACAGACCAACCGATTTATATAATGAGGATTATTAACGCGCTAATGGCCGGAGGAGTTGTAATTCTTGGCGCTTTCCTCACCCCAGCCTTTATAGGAATTCATGTTTATCTCGCGGCATTATCTGTAATACTAATAACCATAGCCGGAAATCTCATCAATGATTACTTCGACGTCACAACGGACCAGATAAATAAACCTGAGAGATTAATACCTTCCGGAAGATTAAAGAAAAAACAAGCATTGCTAATTTCAATCTTATTTTTTATATCAGGCAATATTTTACTATTCTTTATTGACTGGAACTTATTAAAGCTTGGATTAGCAGCCACGTTTTTACTAATTATCTACACCCCTTTTCTAAAAAGACGTCCTCTAATCGGAAACATAACAGTGGCTTTATTGCTTTCTATGACTATAATTGTTGGGGCTATTGCCTCTTTTGCCTTTCTTAATCTAAGAAACTCAATATTGCCTTTTTCACTAATATTTTTGCTTAGCCTGCCCAGAGAAATATTGAAAGATGGAGAGGACATAATAGGAGACAGGAAAGCGGGTTTACGTACCTTCCCTGTCGTATTCGGAATAAGACGGACTAGACAACTGGTTGTTTTTACATTATGGCTCCTGATTTTTTGGATATGTGCTGCATCATTTGTATTCGGTAAACTTTTTGCAGTTTGTGCTATTCCAGGTATCGTGTTCCCTATTCTTATTATGATAAAAAGATCAAGGTCTAATCCTATTTGGTTCAGCAATACACAAAGAATACTGAAAATTTTAATCATCCCGGGTTTCATATCACTCATCCTAAGTAAATTTCAATGAAATCGTTAATATTAGGAATCGTTCAGGGCTTAACAGAATTTCTACCGGTATCCAGTTCTGGACACTTAGTTATCTTGAAACATTGGATCAATTTCCCTGGTGAAGGTGTGGTAATGGAAGTAACACTTCATTTCGCAACCCTATTAGCAATACTTATATTCTTCCGAAAAAAAATATTGGATTATGCGACTAAAGAAAAAATACTTTTAATAATTGTGGGAACAATACCAATAGCTCTTATAGGTGTCTTTTTAAAAGATGAAATCGAGCTATTATTTAACAATTATTTACTGGTAACTTTAACTCTTTCGCTAACCGGATTTATACTTTTTCTAAGTAGAAAATCAAAAGAAGATAAGGAAGATATAGATTTAAAAACAGCTCTTATCATAGGCAGCGTTCAAGCTCTTGCTTTGACACCCGGAATTTCCCGTTCGGGTGTTACAGTTGCTGCGGCGCTTCTACTCGGAGTAACACGTAAGAAAGCTTTTGAATTCTCATTTATTCTCGCCATACCTGCCCTTTTAGGAGCTTTTATAATTAATCTCCCCGATATTTGCGAGACTGATATAGACTCCTTAAGTCTAATTACAGGAGGTATATTTGCTTTCCTTTCCGGACTTCTTGCCTTGTGGATATTCTATAGAATAATAAGAAAAAAGGATTTGTATTTATTCAGCTACTATCTTTGGCTTGTTTCGGCAGTGAGTCTGTTTCTTTATTTAATCGCTCAAACTCATTAATAATAAATTGCCGTATTTCTCTGTTTTCATAAGTTATAATAGCCCCTGCTATCCAGTCCCATTCTTCTTCAATCATATCAAGCACTTTATACACCGAATCCTGTTTCCTTTTCCAGTTTCCCCGAAGAGAATCCCAGGCGGCTACAGCCGCAGGGTATTTTTCTTTGTACTCATCATCATCAAGTTCGGTCATGCTTGATGAAATACCATGTTTTTTCCTGAGCTCCGCAAGTTTCACGGCTTCATCTTCTGCAATTTTTGTAAGAGCAATGGAAACTGTAACGTACCTTGTAGCCATTTTCTCCGTTACGATACCATCTTCAGGCGGCGTAAATTTACTTTCATTACATCCAAGGGCTAAAAACATCAAAGCCAAAACAAATATATATTTAATGTTTTGAATTCTCATTTACTATCTCCTCCTTCCCATAATTCAAAATAATTCAAGATTCTTTTATGTCAAGTCCTTTCATACGGGTTTTGACAAATTTAATAGCTTCTTCTTTTGTTTTGATTTCTCCCTCTTCGTAAGCCATCTGTACTTTGCTTAATATCTCACCGAAAATAGGTCCCGGGGTAAGATTTAAATGCTCAATAAGATCGTGTCCCATTAGCAAAGGTTCTTCTACTTCATCTTTCATTGAAAAATAATAAGCAATAATTTGCTTGCAAACTTCAATAAGATGAGGATCTTTTTCCCCCGTTGTAGCTATCTGATCGGCTACCGAAAATAGAGCTAAACCTATAATATCACTACCCAATTCGAAACACAGTCTTCTCTTAGCTCGCTCGGTTATCTCTTCTTGAGCAGCAAGAAGGTGTATCCACATATGATACATAATCAATTTTGTAATATAATTTCTCTCCTTAGAAGAAAACTTTAATTTTTTACCGATTTTTTTAAACCAATCTGAAGCCATTTTATCATGGCCGTAAAAATGAACCTTATCCCCTTCGATTTTCTTGGCATCCGGCTTTTTTATATCGTGCAAAAGGGCAGCCAGTTTCAATCCTGTTTTATTTTCCGAATAATATGCTTCCACCTTTTTTTTATAAACTCCAAAAACAGAGAAATCTTTGGAAAGAGAACCGATTTCCTCAAGAGTTAATATAGAATGACCCATAAGATCTTCGGTTATTTTTCCTCCTTTAATTTCTTTCATCTTTAAAAACCCGGGAAAGATTTTATCAAAAACCTCCGGCACTATCGCAAGGTGTGAATTTTCGGCTTTAAATATTGAAAGAAGCTCAAACTGTATTCTCTCCGGAGCAACAGAGGTAAGCTTCTCCGCATACTCCATAAATAAATCCGCTGTTTTTTCTTCAATTTTAAACCCAAAAGAAGCTCTAAAACGTAAGCCCCGGAGTATTCTACAACTGTCTTCTACTATATTTTTCCTTCCCATCGCCCTAATGATACCCTTCTCAAGATCTTTAACACCGTTAAAAGGGTCTATAAAACGTTTATCAAGAAGATTATAAGCCATAGCATTTATTGTAAAATCTCTTCTCCCAAGATCTTCTAAAATTTCTGTGGAACCAAGGCCCAAAACATCAATATTCATATCCCCGTTTGTTACTCTGAATTCATTGAGATCCTTTTTCAATCTAAAGCTCTTACCGAGAGCCTGCGCGAACTCCTTTCCTTTACCGCTTATCGCAATATCTATATCGTTTATTTCGAGCCCAAGCAGAAGATCTCTGAGCATTCCTCCTACAAGATAAACCTTTTTATTTGCTTTGTTTGCGTATTCTTTTATTTTTGTTAAAGGTTTTATTTTTCTAAGAATACTCTCAAGATTCTGTTTTTTTATCATTTTTTCTTTTTCCTATATATAATTAGCAATAAGCTAAAAAATAAAAACAACCATCCGAAAGTATTCCCGATTTTAGAATAAACCGTTTTTCCATCTAATATAGGAACTTTACAAACAATATAATCTTCATGAAATATCTGAGTTTTTTTCAAAATCCTACCGTAAGGGCTACAGACGAATGAAACACCAGTGTTTGCAGACCTTACAAGAGCTCTTCGGAATATTATCGATTGAAAGGCAGCCATTTGAGCATGCTGATAGGGGCCGCTTGTTCTGCCAAACCAACCATCCTCTGTAATATTTACAAGCAGTTCAGCCCCACCCGTCACAAATTCTCTTACAAACTGAGGGAAGATTGCTTCATAACAAATGTAAACGGAAAATTTTATACTATCAGCCTCAAAAACGGTAAAGTCAGAACCCGGAGTATAGCCTCCCTGTCCTAAATTAATCTCCTTTAGTTTTGGAATTACATCATCAAAAGGTAATCTTTCTACAAAAGGAACAAGGAAAACCTTTCTATAAATTCCCCTAACACCGGATGAATCAACAATCGACGCGGCATTATAATATACAACTTCTCCTTCTTTCCGCTGGAAATCAAGCATGCCGGTAATAATAGGGGCTGTTTTTTCTTTCGCAAGGTTCCGGAAAAGAATCTCTGCTCTATAATTGCTGGAAAGAGAAAACGGAGCGGCTGTTTCCGGCAAAACATATAAATCGGCATCGGGACTTTTTTCAATAATATTTTTTATTCTGATTAATCGCTCAAAATCGCTTTTTCTTTTATCTGCTGGTAAAACATTAGGTTGTATTACTCCAATGGTTTTATATTCACAAGAGGAAATCTCTCTATGAAGTATTATTTGGGAATATACAAAAGGTATGATTAGAAAAGAAATGAAAGAACACAGGTAGATTATTTTCGCTTTTGTTTTTGAATTAAAATGGGTAATAAATAAATATAGAAATATGTTCAGAAAAAGGACCCATAATGTAACAAGGGGTAACCCTCCGATAGCTGCAAATTGAATCAGATGAATTAAGTTGCTCTGGGAAAAACCAATAGAACCCCAGGTAAAACCCCAAACAGACGAGAGACTTCTCAAAAATTCTAATCCGGCAAAGACAATCGGAAACAAATAGGAATAACCCAGTTGATTCAACTTATTATAAAAAATACCTGAAAAACCGAAAAAAGAAGAAAGATAAATTATTAAAAGAAAAAAACCAAATATTACTTGCGGTAAAACCGCGCCCTCCACATCTGAGAAGGGAACCCAGTAAAGAAGCGTAGAAAAAAAAGCAATGCCCATTATAAAACCCTTTAAAAAAGGAGATTTACCATTACGAAGCGAATAAAACAAAGGGATAAAAGAAAACCAGGCGAGAACGGAAAAATTAAAAGGGGCAAAAGAAAAGGTTAAGGAAACTCCACCTAAGACAAGTAGAAAATAATCAAAAAAAGGGTTCTTAAAACGATCGAGAAAATTCGACATAATCTATAAGGAAATTCAGTCCAGGTAAATTTCTTTTTTCTCCTCCGCAGACCTGTAGGCAGCATCTACTATCCTGGCAACGGCGTAAGCATCCTTCCAGGTATTTTCAGCAAGATGTCTTGACCGAACAGCATTTATGAAATGATCAATCAGGCCGCGATAAGAACTTTTTAGCGGATGTTTAGGAATATTAAGAGGAGTAATATCCTTAACTTTATTATCCTCCAACTTCTTTATCTTCAGAGGATTCAAAAGCCCAACCCCATCACTTCCGTAAAGGTTAAAATAAGTAAAATCCTTTTCAAAAAGAAGAGTCCAACCCACTTCAAGCAGAAGGTATCTTCCATCCGTATAGCGCAAGAATATTATTCCCGAATCTTCAATTTTATCAGTGGTATGAAATCCCGCGTTCACAGAAGAAATATTCCAACCGAAAAGGTAAGTAACATAACCGAGAATTTGTATCCCTAAAGTCATTATTGCCCCGCCTCCGGATTTCAAAGGATCTCTTCTCCAACCATCCAAATGTTCTTCGTGTAATGATTTCAGCCACCCTGCTTTGGCAAAGGAAAGTTTGCCTAACTCCCCGGAAAAAACAAGTTCCTTTAGTATCTCAACATCCGGTCTGAATCTTCCATTAAACGCCGGCATTAAAATGAGCTCGGAGGAGTCAACGACCTCCCCCAATCGCTTTACTTCTTTGGAATCAAGACCAAGAGGCATCTCACAGAGAACATCTTTCCCATACTCGATTGCTGAGATAGCCATCGGAGTATGCAGATAATTAGGTGTCGCAATTATAACAGCGTCAATTTCCGGATCCTGTAACATTTTCTCATAATCCACAAATGCTTTTTTTATTTTGTATCTTCTCGAAAGAATTTCTACTTTTTCTTTGTTTGATTCACAAACCGCTTCAAGGACCAGGTCCTCCCTTTCTGTAATAATCGGTAAATATCCAATCTGCGCAACAGCTCCGGCACCAACTAATCCTATTCTTATTTTATTCTCCATTAGTTTCCTCAATAAAAACTTTATTATTTCTAATTTTTAATTTGTTCCTGGAAAAAAGATCTATAGCCACCGGATAAATTCTATGTTCTTCTTTTAATATTCTGTCAGAAAGACTCTCCTCGGTATCATCCTGATAAACTGGAACCACCGCCTGTAAGATTATGGGACCTCCGTCTACATCTCCGCTAACAAAGTGAACGGTAGCACCTGCAAAACGCACCCCATAATCCAACGCTTTTTTCTGTACATTAAGACCTTTAAAGGACGGCAGGAGTGAGGGATGAATATTCATCATTTTCCATTTGAATTCAGATATTAACTTTTCTTTTACTATCCTCATAAATCCTGCGAGACAGACAAGATTAACGTTATGTTCTTTCAGGGTGTTTATATAATTGTCTTCTGCCTTACCGGTTAATATTGGCTTTGAGTTTTCAGGGTCAATATAATAAGCTTTAATTCCTGTTTTTTTTGCTCTCTGGAGAGCATACGCCTCGGGATTGTCGGAAAGAACAACTGCAACCTCAGTATCTATCTCTGAAGACTCACTCTTATCAATAATAGATTGAAGATTTGAGCCTCGACCTGAAACTAAAATACCTACTCTACACGACACTCTTCTCCTCCTCTGTAAGCTTAAAATAAACTTCTTCCAAAGTCGAATAAATTTCTCCCATACTTCCTTTAAGTTCGGACACCTTTCCTGTTTTCAATAAATTTCCATTATCAATTACTCCAACTCTATCAGATATTTCTTCCGCGAGCGAAAGAGAATGCGTGGACATAAAAACAGAAGTCCCTTTGGAAACTCTATCTCTTAAGATTTTTCTCACCGTTCTTGCGGCAACAGGATCCAATCCTACCATAGGCTCATCAATTACCATAACATCCGGATTATGAATTAATGCCTGTATAAATATAACCTTTTGCCTCATGCCATGCGAATATTCACAAGAAGGTAAGTCAATCCACTCACCCACTCTAAATTCCCGAAATAAATACTCCATCCCTTCTTCAATAGTTTTCTTTTCCAAGCCGTAAAGTCTGGAGACAAAAAATATAAACTCTCTTCCTGTTAATTCGGGATAAAGAAAGGGCTCATCCGGAATGTACGAAATCATACTTTTAGCCTTTTCCGGTTCCTTTAGAATGTCAACATTATTAATATAAATTTCTCCCTCTGTCGGCAATATAAGCCCTGTAATCATTTTTGCAGTCGTGGTTTTACCCGCCCCATTTGGACCCAGCAGCGTAAATAATTCTCCTCCGGGTATTACAAGTGTTAAATCATTAACGGCTCTAACCTTCCCGAAACTTTTGGAAAGATTTCTAAGTTCAATCATAATCTAAAACTGAAATTTGAAGTTTATTTATAACTTTATAGAGCTTAGCCTGATTCTCAAAACCTCCGTATTCTAATTTCACATGAGTAGGATCAGCAATTTCCTGTCCAAAAGTAGGATCGGTTGAGATCCATTTCCCTCCCAGATAAACTCCAACCCAGGCATGATAATAAAAAGCCTGGTTAACATAAACAAGCCCAACTTCCACCCTCGCTGGTATTCCCACAGCCCGCAGGAGTGCCACAGCAAGAGCCGAATGCTCATTACAATCGCCCTCTCCGGATTTTAAAGCGTCAAGAGCGTTTGGGATAGAAAATGTGGGTTTATCTGCCAATGTTTCATCAACATAGGATATAATCTTCCCTACGGCATCAAGACCCTCTTCTTCTCCGACAACCTCTTTTGCTATTTTCTTAATTCTCTCATCATCCGAGGGGATAAAAGGAGTAGCTTTCAAAAATTCTTTTACTTCTTGGGGAATGAGCGATGATTTCCCGGGAGATATTTTCCTTATGGTAAGAACATTTCCTTTAAGCGTTTGCCTATCGTCCTTTATCCTGAGACCCGTAAGATCAACAGAATCGAGACGAATAGTTAACATAGATATATTACGAGGATTATTTATTTCTTTTTCAACTTTGATAGCATAAGAATCATACAATTTAAATCCAACTACTTCGATATCCTCCTTATCTACCCTGTCCTCTTTTTTCATAACCAGACCTATTGGGGATTCGGATCTAAGAAGTTCTCCTTTATCGGATACCCAGAAAAACATTTCCATAAATGGTTGTTTTACACTGTACTTAGTGGTTGAATCTCCCTCCAGTGGCTCTCTTCCTAAATTTGTAACACTTATTTCGAATAATGATTGTATTGTAGGGTCAAAGAACTCAAAATTACCCGTTTTTCCTATCTTGACTAAACCTTCCAAAGTTGCAGGCATGTAATTAGACTTAAGATTAAACTCCTTTTTCCTTTTTTCTTCTTCCCCCCAATTCATTTCAACTAACAGCTTATCATTTTGTCTTTTTCCTTGAGCTTCAAACAAACGATTATCCGAAAACATTGAAAACTCAAAATCTTTTATATTATATGTCAGATCTGCATTGGCAATCACCTTGTACATAATCTCCTTCTCCATCCCGGCTATAGGAGATAATTTCATATATGTATTTGAGTAAACCTTATATCCATCCTCGACAGTATCAATCCTGGAAGCAACATAACCAACCTTATATCCTTTTAGATATATCCCCAGATATTCAGTATTCGACCCACTGGTAAAAAAATCTTCAGAAAAGACCTCTGTTGTATTAGATTTTACTTTATTTATATAAAAAATTACGCCAATTCCTATAAGCAAGAATATAATTGGCAACCAGACTCGAAATTTTTTCAATCCCTCTCCTTTTCAAAAAGAATAACTTTGTTTATTTTAAAGTCAAGGGGGTAGGAAAACCTAATTCTCACACAGAGAGCACAGAGAAAAAATTTTATTTTGTTTTACTAAAACCTAATTTTACTGTTCCTTAATCACAAACGCGTTATGAGTTATATGAACTATATATTTTTTATACTCTACTGCATCTTTGAATGAAGAAACACCATAAACCGCGTCAATACCGGGTATTTTTTCTCCATACTGCATCAACCATCTCCACATCATTGTCTCTTCGGCAATTTCATAAACGCTACGCTCTTTTTCTTTCTCGTCATTAACCGAAATATAACGACCTGTTAATCGCGTGACCTGGTATAAGGGTTTCATTCCAGCCGTAACAAAAAAATTCTCCCATTTAATTATATGTCCTTCAATAACGAATTGCTGTCCTTTAACTCGATAATACTTCGCATTATTTTTTTCCTCATCTAACGGAACAAATTTAAGTTCAAAATAGTTATCGCTTTTAATGGGGCACTCGATTGAAAAAATCGGCTTGGTATAAGTAAAATTCTTATACGCTTTCAAACTTGTATAAAGAAGCATAAACATAGAAGATATAAGAGCAAAAATTACAACGATAAGAAAGTGAATAATGCAGATAAGTATTCTTTTTCTCCTATTTTTTATTCTCTTTATAAAAAGAAAAAAAAGCAATAATGAAATTAATCCCGAAACTACACCTGCAATTGGCACAAAACTCAAATAATTCATACAATAATAATACAAATTTTCAGAAAAAAATCAAGAGGCACAAAAGAATAAGCGCTTTTGCCTTGACAGGAAGTTGACTGCTATTTATTATCTCAATATGATAATAATTAAAAGCAACAATGAAATAAAAGGCATTAAAGAAGCTTCTAAGATACTGGCTGAAACTTTTGAATACATAAGCGATTCTATTCAAGAAGGAATGAAAACATTCGATCTTGATAAAAAAATTGAAAAATTCATCACGAAAAGAAATGCAGCTCCTGCATTTAAAGGCTACAGAGGTTTCCCCGCATCTTCTTGCATCTCGATCAACGAAGTTGTAATCCATGGTATTCCTGATGAACGAGTAATCAAGGAAGGCGATCTCGTGGGTGTTGATATAGGTGTTCAATACCGTGGGTTTTTTAGTGACGCCGCTTATACTTTTGGTATAGGTAATTTAAAAGAAGAATCGAAGAAATTAATAAACATTACAAAAACCGCGCTTTACAATGCGATAGGCGTTATGAAAAAGGACAATAGAGTGGGAGACATATCTTATATTATTCAAAAAACAGCCGAAGATGCTAACTTTAACGTCGTAAGAGATTTTGTCGGACACGGGGTCGGAAAAAGTTTACACGAAGACCCGGCTGTACCCAACTTTGGAGAAAAAGGAGTTGGACCCAGATTAAAAAACGGCATGATAATTGCAATTGAACCTATGATAAACGCCGGAAGTTATAAAGTTAAAGTTCTAGAAGACGGCTGGACAGTAACAACCAGGGACGGAAAACTTTCCGCGCATTTTGAACATACAATATTAATATCAGGTACTGGACCCGAAATATTAACAAATTCCTCTTTATATGAGCAATTTTAGACAACATCTTGAAGAAGTTGAAGAAAAAACTTTTGCACCTTATGCGGTCTTCTCCGGAAACAGTAAAAGCAGAACCCATTCTGAATTGCCTCCCAAATACCGTACTCATTTTATGCGGGACAGAGATAGAATCATTCACTCCACTGCTTTCAGGAGATTAGAATATAAAACACAGGTATTTGTAAACCACGAAGGAGATTACTACAGGACAAGACTAACCCATGCGCTTGAGGTTCAACAAATCGCCAGAACTATAGCAAAAGCGCTCGCTTTAAATGAATCTCTTACTGAAGCAATAAGCCTCGCGCATGACATAGGACACACTCCTTTTGGTCATGCCGGAGAGGCTAAACTTAATGAACTTATGAAAAACCATGGCGGATTCGAACATAATGTCCAGGGGCTGCGGGTGGTAGATATTCTTGAACATAAATATAGTGATTTTAGGGGCTTGAACCTATGTTACGAAACAAGAGATGGAATAATAAAGCACGAAACCGACTATGATACTCCTAAACCGGTAAAAAGCGAATTTGACCCAACCTCTTCTCCTTCTCTTGAAGGTCAAATTGTAAATATTGCGGACGAAATCGCATACAATGCTCACGACCTTGACGATGGCCTTAAATCCGACTATATAAACCTGGAACAATTAAGTAAAGTCGACCTCTGGCACAATATTTACAAAAAAACAGACCGCAAACTTGAAAAGCAAGAAAGAATTTATATGGCTATAAGGAACTTTATTAAACTTGAAGTAAGGAACGCAATCGAAACGACATTAACCAATATTAGAGAAAACAATATAAAATCCTTAGAAGATGTTTACTCGAACCCTCCTCTTGTTGGGTTTTCAAAAGATTTAAAGAATCTCAATCGCGAATTAAAGGATTCCTTAATGCAAAACCTATATAAGCATTATAAAGTTATAAAAATGATGGAAAAATCCAAAAGAATTATCGAAGCACTTTTTTTGATTTACATAGAAGAAACAAATCAGTTTCCTCCTCAGTTCCAAAAAACAATACCTGAATTTGGCAAAGAAAGAGTCATTTGCGATTACATCGCGGGGATGACCGATCGCTTTGCCCAAAATGAATATGAAAGACTTTTCTTCCCATTCAAAAAAATGTAAAATTTCTCGCCTGAATAAATATCTGGTAAAACAGGCAACTATCCCATTTCTTTCAGGATTCTCACTTTTTAGTTGTATCCTTTTAATGGATAGAGCTTTTCAATTATTTGATTTTCTTATAGGTAAAAACGTCCCGCTATTATCGGTAATTGGCATTTTTGTATACAGTCTGCCTTTTATTTTCGCTTTAACTGTTCCAATGGGTGTACTGGTTTCAACTATTGCAACTTACGGAAGAATGAGCGGAGACTTCGAAATTCTCGCAATCCGTGCTCTTGGAATTAGTCCTTTAAGTTTAACCAAAGGATTCTTCCTGGCTTCTTTTGGAATAACAATCGGAATGGTGTTTTTTAATATCTACTTGCTGCCTGAGTCTAACTTCAGACTTAAAAAACTTTACCTGGAAGTTTCAAGAGCCAGGCCGACACTACACTTATTTCCCGAAAAATTCAACGAAATCAGCAATGGATATAACCTCTGGGCAAAATCAATCGACCACGGGAAATCTGAGCTTACAAATATTATGATACAGGAAGATTTACCTGGAAAACCTATACGAACAATATATGCCGAAAAGGGTGAAATGAAAGTTTCAGGCGACAGCTTAACGTTTTCTCTTAAGAAAGGGGAAACCCATATGTTTGATCAAAAAAATCCCTCGGAATACAGAATAATGAATTTTAATAATTATATTATAGTTATCCCTCTTGGACAAAAGAAAGAACGAACGGCCAATAGAAGTTACAGAGAAATGAATTTAAAACAACTATTAGAAAAGGCTCGAAGAACAGATGTTAAAAGAAGAAAATGGCGCTATTTACTGGAAGCCCATAAGAAATTTTCCATACCTTTTGCTTGTT
>Ga0315544_1000609_pt1 | contig 32453 bp, 30 predicted proteins | sample SalMarSW160130MG_2_FD_202543 | JGI IMG/M metagenome (GOLD analysis project Ga0315544, IMG submission 202543) | Salt marsh sediment microbial communities from the Plum Island Ecosystem LTER, Massachusetts, United States - Salt Marsh Sediment SW1601-130 ... | reverse complement strand
GATAACGTTGACCGTTATCCTGGGTGTGATGTCTTTGCCCAGCTTGATGGTCAGCTCGTAGCTGCCGAGCTGGTGGATGGGCTTGTCCAGCTCAATCTTTCTCTTATCGACGACCAGCCCGGTGGCGCTCTCCAGCTCGGCGGCGATGTCAGCGCTGGTGATGGAGCCATAGAGCCGTTCTTTAGCGCCGGCGTGCGCCTTGAGGCTGACCTCTTTCCCTTCCAGCTGCTTGGCCAGCTCGACCAGTTCTTCATCGCTCCGGGCCTGGACCTTGTCGCTGGTCACCACCCGGCTCATTGCCTGGGGGCTGGCCAGGACGGCCAGTTTTCGGGGGATGAGAAAGTTACGGCCGTAGCCGTCGGCTACCTCCTTTACCTCGCCGGCTCTGGCTACATCGGGCACGTCTTGGAGGAAGACAACCTTCATAATCTCTCCCTTGTCTCATTATACTTCAGTTGGTGGCGGAGGGGAAGATGAAAAGAAACCAATTTTTGATTAGTCCAGGACGGTTTCCAAGTCGCGCTTCAGTGCGTCCTTGGGTTTATAGCCGACGATTTGCGATACCGGCTTGCCGTCCTTGAAGATGATGAGGTTGGGTATGGCCATTATGCCGTACTGGGCAGCGGTCTTGGCGTTCTGGTCGACATCCAGCTTGGCGATGGTCAGCTTACCGTCATATTCCTCGGCCAGCTCTTCCAGCACCGGCGCGGCCATGAGGCAGGGTCGGCACCAGGCCGCCCAGAAGTCCACCAGCACCGGTGTATTTGCCTTTAGTACCTTTTCCTCGAAGTCGACGTCAGTTACTGCTATTGGTTTGCTCACGATTTCCCTCCCTAATTATTCGGCATATATCCCGTTCTACCGTCTGTTTGGCTTGAACTATGGCATTCTTTATCGCTTTGGCCTGGCTGCGGCCGTGGGCGACGATGATAGTCCCGTTTACCCCCAGAAGACAGGCGCCGCCGTATTCCCTGTAATCGGCTTTCTTGGCCCAGGGACCCAGTCCGATTCCCTGGAGCAGCTCTCGCCCGCGGAGGTGATAGGCAGTGGCCATGACGTAGCCCACCTGGCGCGCCGCTCCCAGGAAGGTGTCGCCAATGCCCTCTATCGTCTTGAGCACGATGTTGCCGGTGAAGCCATCGGTAACGATGACGTCAGCAGTTGATTTGGCTATGTCCTGCCCTTCTACATTGCCGACGAAGTTGAGCCGGCTTTCTTTAAGCAGGTTATAGCTTTCCTGGGTCAGGCGGTTGCCCTTGGTCTCCTCTTCGCCGGTGCTAAGCAGGCGGACGCGCGGCGCCTCGATATCCATAAGGTACTTGACGTAGGTTGATCCCAGCTGAGCGAACTGGAGCAGGTGGCTGGGGCGGCACTCGGCGTTGGCACCGGCATCAATGAGTAGGGTGGGGGTGGCGGGGGTGATATCAAGGAAGCTGCCCAGGGCGGGGCGCTCCACGCCCTCTATCCTCCCCAGCTTGAGCAGCCCGGCACCTAACACCGCCCCGGTGTTGCCCGCCGATACAAAGGCCGAGGCGACGCCGTCCCTGACCAGGTTTACGCCGATGACTATTGAGGAGTTTGGCTTATTCTTCACGGCTCTCATGGGGTGCTCGTTGGGGGCGATGACCTCCTGGGCGTCGAATATCTGGAGGTTCAGCTTCTTTATATCGCGCCCGGCCAGCACGTGCAATACGGCTTTGTCGCCCACCAGGGCGATATCAACCCCGTGTTCCTGGACGGCCTTTATGGCTCCCTTTACTATCTCCCGCGGGGCGTTTTCGCCACCAGCGGCATCAACGGCAATCAGCATATCTTTCTCACCAACAATGTTAAACGTTTTGGTGCCAGAGGTCGCAGCGACCTCCCCACTGGGCCAGAATCTTTCCGTCGACGGAAAGCTGGGATATCTCGCACAGGGTAGGGCAGGCCTGGCATTGGAAGGAAGAAGTATGATAGTCTATCTCGCTGGCCCCGAACCCCTTGAACCTGCTTCTATTCTGTCCATTTGTCATCTCTTCGTGCACCAGCAGGGCGGCGCCTATCGCCCCCATCACCTCGTGGTAGGGGGGGACGGTAACCTCGGGGCCGAGCTCCTCCTGGAGCGCCTTGACGATGCCCTGGTTGAAAGCAACCCCGCCCTGAAAGATTATGGGGGGTTGTATATCCTTGCCCAGGCCGACGTTATTAAGGTAGTTGCGCACCAGCGCCTGGCACAGCCCGTAGACGATGTCCTCGGTGCAGTGCCCGCTCTGCTGTTTGTGTATCATGTCCGATTCGGCGAAGACGGTGCAGCGCCCGGCGATGTGCACCGGATTGGCGCTCTCCAGCGCCTTTCGGCTGAACTGCTCGATGCTCATATTTAGGCGCAGCGCCTGGTGGTCAAGGAAGCTGCCCGTGCCGGCGGCGCAGACCGTGTTCATGCCGAAGTCGGTTACGTTACCGTCGCGGATAATAATTATCTTGCTGTCCTGCCCGCCGATTTCGATGACGGTCTGGCTCTGGGGGAAATAGTGCAGGGCGCCTACGGCGTGGCTGGTAATCTCGTTCTTGACCAGGTCGGCGCCGACGATAACCCCGGCCAGAAAGCGGGCGCTGCCCGTGGTGGCCACGCCGCGGATATCCATGTCGGGGGGTATTTGCTCCTTTATCTGCCTTAAGCCCTGCTGCGTCATCTCGATGGGCTTACCGCGGGTGGGCAGGTAGAGGTGGGCAACCAGCTCGTCAACCTCATCAATTACGGCCAGCTTGGTGGTTACCGAGCCGACATCAATACCCAGATAGGCTTCCATTAGTTCTCCTAAGCATTAATATAATATTAAATTACGGGGCTTGGTTTGACAAGCACTTTTAGCCGTCTGCCCGGTCAAACTCTTCTTTGACTTTGGTAATTTTTTCCGGGCTGGCCGTCAGGTCGGCCACCGTCATCGCCAGCGCCTTGGCGGCGTCGAGCATCCCCTTGATGCCGGCATCGGAAGCCGCCGCTTCAGCGAACTCCGGAGAGTGTATGACCACCTCTTCGGGGGCAACGGCGATGGTGGGGTGGATGCCGGGCACTATTTGGCTGACGTTGCCCATATCGGTGCTGCCGACCCTACTGGCTCCGTAGAGGGGCATGTCGCGCCCCAGATAATTAATATTCTGCCGGAAGAGCTCGGCCAGCGTCAGGTTGTTGCGCAGCGGCGCGTAGACTGTCTGGCCCCAATGGTATTCCAGGCGGGCGCCGGTGGCGGCGGCGGCGCCGACAAAGCAATCCAGCACCTTCTCTTTTAGCTCATCCAGATAGGCGTTATCCTCGGCGCGCACCAGGAAGCTGCCGGCGCTGTGGGTGGGGACGACATTGGGTGCCTCTCCGCCGTCGGTAATAATGCCGTGTATGCGCGCCTTGTCCAGAACGTGCTGCCGCAGGGCGTTAATGGCGGCGAAGGATAGGAGCATTGCCTCCAGGGCGTTGATGCCGGCTTCGGGCCTGGTGGCGGCGTGGGCCGCCTTGCCGAAGAACTCGACCTCCAGGGTGATGCAGGCCAGAGCCTGGGTGGTGGCGCTGTCGTGCGCCCCCGGGTGCACCATCATGGCCACGTCTATATTGTTAAAGGCACCCCGCTCCGCCATTACCACCTTGCCCCCGTAGAACTCCTCGGCGGGCGTGCCGATAACCAGGACGCTGCCCCCATATTGGTCGATAGCCGCTTTTGAAGCTATGGCAGCCCCGACGGCGGCGCCGGCTATCAAATTATGACCGCAGGCGTGCCCCAGCTGGGGCAGGGCGTCGTACTCGGCCAGAATGGCGATGGCCGGTTTGCCCTTTCCGTAGCTTCCGCGGAAGGCGGTGGCTAGTTCACATATGCCCCGCTCTATAGCGAAGCCGTTTGCCTCCAGGTAATCGGTAAGCAGGGCGGATGCCTTGACCTCTTTGAAGCCCAACTCGGGGTTGGCGTGGATTTTCAGGCTTAAATCACGGAGCTGGCGGCGGTGAGCCTCTACGGCTTTAATAACCGAATCTTTTAGCGCTTTTATATCCAAGCTTCTCACCTTGCGGCTGTTTTTTCATTATAGCTTAGTAACATTAGAATTGCTAGGTGAAGACATTATCACGAATATGCTGGAAAAACGCCTGCCAGCTATTGCATCTCAGCTCCTGTTGTGGTATACTTTACGCGGTACACTAAATTAGATAAGTTCTTGTTAAGTGGGGCAGAGAAACCCACTTTTTTGTTGTAGGGGATAAAATAGTCAGGGGAGGTAATATAGAGCGGGGATGAAGAGTGAATTTATGCTGGCCATAACCCAGCTCTCGGCAGAGAAAAACCTGCCCAAAGAGGTGGTGCTTTCCGCTGTAGAAACAGCGCTGGTATCAGCTTACCGAAAGGATAATTTTGCCCCTAACCAGGAGATTTCGGTAAAGATCGACCCGACTACAGGCCGGGTTAGGGTGTGGGCGGAAAAAACCGTGGTCGAGCAGCCTACGGATACGCGCCGTGAGATATCACTGGCCGATGCCGTTAAGATAAACCCCGATGTCAAGCTTGAAGAGACGGTCATGGCTGAAGCCACCCCCCGCAACGCCGGGCGTATTGCCGCGCAAACGGCCAAGCAGGTTATTCTACAGCGCCTCCATGAGGCGGAGCACAGCGCCATATTTGAGGAGTATTCCGATAAAGAGGGCGATATCGTCACCGGCGTGGTGCAGCGTATAGAACCCAGGCAGATCTTTGTTGACCTGGGTAGAGCCGAGGCGATACTCCCCGCCGCCGAGCAGGTGCGCAATGAGAGGTATCGCATCGGCCAGAGGCTCAGGGTCTATCTCTTAGAGGTGGTGCGGACCAGCCGCGGACCTCAGGTGGTTGTTTCACGCTCTCACCCCGACCTGTTGCGCCGTCTCTTTGAGCTTGAGGTGCCCGAGGTTTTGAGTGGAGTGGTGGAGATTAAGGCGGTCGCCCGCGAGGCGGGCTATCGCAGCAAGATAGCGGTGACAGCACGCCAGGAGGGCATTGACCCCGTTGGTTGCTGTGTCGGGCTCCGTGGTATAAGGATACAGAATATTATGCGGGAGTTGAATGGTGAGAAGCTGGACGTGGTTTCGTGGAACTTGGATACTGCCGCCTTCATCGCCAATGCCCTGAGTCCGGCGCAGGTATTGAGTGTGGAGCTGGACGAAGAAGACGGTATAGCCACCGTGGTTGTCCCCGACAAGCAGCTCTCCTTAGCCATCGGTAAGGAAGGACAGAACGCCCGACTGGCGGCTAAGCTCAGCGGCTGGCGGATTGACATAAAGAGCGCCTCAATCGCTGAGGAAGAGAAGCTGGTCAAGGCCGCTGAGCTTGAGGCAGCAGCTGTGCCTGGCAAGGAGCCCGAAGAAGTAGTGCCGGAAGAAGCCCTGGTCCCTGAGGAAGAGGCTGTCCCCGAGCCTGAGCCCGAGCCTGTTCTTGAGACCGAGCTGGCGCCCCCCGAAACTGTTTTGAAGCCGCCGGTAGAGGTAGGGGCGGAGGCGCCTTCAAAACTTCGCTTTGCTGAAGACGTTTTGGGACCGGCTCCGACCAAGGCGACTTCCAAGTCAAAGAAGAAGAAAAAGAAGGGCGCCCCTGAGCGAAGTGCCGATGATGGTGTCAGAATCAGGAAGCAGCGCCGTGAGCGAGAAGTCTATGATGAGGAGGAGGGTGAGGAGTATTAGTTCACCTTCGGTTAAGCATATACCACAGCGGACCTGTGTCGCTTGTGGCCGAGTCAGACCCAAGCGAGAGCTGATTAGGCTGGTGCGGATTGCCGATGGCGGAGTGGAGGTGGATAGTAGCGGTAAGAAGGCGGGGCGTGGTGCCTATTTATGCTCGGCGGGGGATTGCTGGGTGGTGGGTCTTAAAGAAGGGCGGCTGGAGCATGCCCTGCGCACCGCCATCAGTCCCCATAATCGGGAACAGCTTATCAAATACGGGCAGGGACTGGGATAAGGAGCGATTTATTGGTCCAGAAGAGCAAATCAGGCGAACCAGAAGCAAAGCTGATCGAGATTCCTCACTCAATAGCCGTGAGGCATCTGGCTGAGCTGTTGGGAGTCAGCGCCGTTGACGTCATCAAACAGCTGATGCGAAACGGCGTTTTTGCCAATATTAACCAGGTCATTGACTATGAGACGGCGGCGGCGGTAGCGGTCAACCTTGGCTATGAAGCCCATCCCGAGGCCCGCACCACCCGTGCCGCCGAGAGCAAGCGCTATCAGCCTAAAGAGGAAGAGACTGGCGGGCTGAAACTACGCCCGCCGGTAGTTACCATTATGGGGCACGTCAATCACGGCAAGACCCGACTCCTGGACGCTATCCGCGAGACCAACGTGATGGATACCGAGGCCGGGGGTATTACCCAGCATATCGGTGCCTATCAGGTAGAGGTTGACGGGCAGAAGATTACCTTCCTCGATACCCCTGGTCACGAGGCCTTTACCGTGATGCGGGCTCGGGGCGCTCAGGTGACCGATATTACCATCCTCGTTGTCGCCGCCGACGATGGGGTAATGCCGCAGACCCTGGAAGCTATTGACCATGCCCGGGCGGCGGGAGTGCCCATCGTGGTGGCGATTAACAAGATTGATAAGCCGGAGGCTAACGTCGAGGCGGTTAAGCAGCAGTTAGCCGATGCCGGCCTGGTTGTTGAGGAGTGGGGTGGGGATGTGGTCTGCGTTTCCATTTCGGCCAAGGAAAAGACAGGTATCTCCGAGCTACTGGAGAACCTCCTGGTGGTGGCTGAGATGGAGGAGCTTAAAGCGGACCCGTCGCGCCCGGCGGTGGGGGTGGTTATTGAGGCCGAGATGGACAAGAGCCGGGGACCAATGGCTACGGTGCTGATTCAGACCGGAACGCTGAGGGTTGGCGATACTGTGGTCGTGGGCAGCACCTGGGGCCGAATAAGGGCGATGTTCAACGATGTGGGTAAGCGGGTGAGAAAGGCCGAGCCATCCATGCCGGTGGCCATCCTGGGTCTGGATAGCCTGCCTCAGGTGGGCGAGACCCTGAACGCCGTGTCTAGCGAGCAGCAGGCGCGGGCGGCGATACAAAAGCACCAGCAGGAGATGGCGCCCAGGGCGGTAAGTCTGGACAACCTCTTCGACCAGATAAACACCGGAGAGGTAAAGGAGCTTAACGTTGTTCTTAAAGCCGACGTCCAGGGCACTATCGAGCCGATAAGGAGCTCACTGGAACGGCTGGGCACGGATAAGGTCCAGGTCAGGATTATTCACAGCAGCAGCGGCAATATCACCGAGAGCGATGTCATGCTGGCTATTGCCTCCAAGGGGCTAATTATTGGCTTCGGCACCGGTATTGAAGCCGGGGCAAAACGCCTGGCTGAGGTTGAAGGGGTCGATATTCGCTCCTACGACGTCATCTACAACCTGGTGGACGACGTGGAGAAGGCGCTAAAAGGCATGCTGGAGCCGACCTATGTCGAGGTTATCGAAGGCAGGGCGGAAGTAAAAGCCGTCTTCACCAGCGGCAAGAAGCTGAAGGTAGCCGGCGTCGCCGTCAACGATGGCAAGGTGAGCCGCGGCGCTTCGGTGAGGGTGCGGCGCGGTGAGCAGGTAATAGTTGAATCTGAGGTCGCCAGCCTGAGGCGCTTTAAGGACGACGTTAAAGAAGTGTCTTCTGGCTACGAGTGTGGGGTGGGGCTCAAGGACTTTGAGGACTTTAAGGTCGGCGATATACTGGAATTCTACCGCAAAGAGAGGTCCAGCTAGGGGCCGGTTATGGCACGTCGCATAGAGCGGGTAAGCAGCCTCATGCGCCATGAGATTAGCGAGTTGCTGCAGCGCCAGGTCAAAGACCCCCGGTTGAGCCAGTTCGTGGCCGTGACCGAGGTTTCCACCTCTGCCGACCTGCGCTACGCCAAGGTATTCGTCAGCTGTATGGGCAGCGAGGAAGAGAAGCAGGAGATGCTCGAGGGGCTTGAGGCCGCCGCCAACTTCCTGCGCAACCAGCTGGCCAAGCGGCTGCGCCTGCGCCGTATTCCTGAGTTGAGCTTTCACTGGGACGATTCCATCGAGCGGGGAACTCACCTTTTGAAGCTGATTGATGAGCTTAATCCCCATCCCGACCAGCATAGTGACTAATGGACGGCATACTGAATATCAATAAGCCCTGGGGCAAGACCTCCTTCAGCATCGTCTCCCTGGTAAAGCGCCTGAGCGGAGAGAAGCGCGTGGGACACGCTGGCACCCTTGACCCGGCGGCTACCGGCGTTCTACCGGTCTGCCTGGGTCAGGGAACGCGCGTCGTCGAGTTCTTAATGGAGGCGTCTAAAACTTACCGGGCCGAGATTGAGCTGGGGGTGGCTACCGATACCCACGACGCCACCGGCACCGTGGTCAGCCGGGGAGACCCCTCCGCTGTCACTAAAAAAAAGCTGCTCTCGGCTTTAGAATCCTTTCGCGGCCTGATAGAGCAGACCCCGCCTATGTACAGCGCCGTCAAGCACGGCGGTAAGCCGCTTTACCAGCTGGCGCGCTCCGGCATCAAAGTCCCCAGGAAGAGCCGGAAGAGGTGGGTCTATCGCCTGGAGCTTTTGGGCTGGCAGCCGCCCGTAGCCACCATAGAGGTGGAGTGCGGCCAAGGCACCTATATCCGCTCGCTGGCTGACGACCTGGGGCAACTCTTGGGCTGTGGAGCCAGTCTTAAGAGCCTGACCCGCCTGAAGTGTGGCATCTTTACCATCGAAGACGCCGTTACTATACCGCAGCTTGAAGAAGGCTTCCGCTATGGCTACTGGCAGCAGTTTCTCTACCCGATAGATAGCGTGCTTGGGCAGTGGGGGGCGGTGATGGTTGACGATGCCGCCGCTGAGGATATTAAAAACGGGCGTCCCCTGGCTTTGGAAGGCACCGACAACCTGCCTCCGTCCGTTCCAGGCAACCGCTGCCGTGTCTATACCTGTGACGGCAGCTTCCTGGCTATGCTTTGCTTTGATAAGGAAAAAGGTCAGTGGCAGCCGGAGAAGGTCTTTGCCATCACTGATAGATAGTATCAATAGGTCTTGACAGCCTGCCTCTAAAGGGGTATAGTTCAACCGATACCAAGAAGGGGGTGATTTAGGTGCAGGCGTATTGCTTCAAGTGTAGACGTAAGGTTGATATAAGGAATCCCCAGAAGGTTACCCTGAAGAACGGTCGGCCGGCAACGAGAGGGGTGTGCCCTTCGTGCGGGACAAAAGTATTCCGTATCGGTCAGAGCTAACCAGTCTGCCCGTATTACGTCGTAGAGGTGGAATAGACAATCCTCTTCAGTATGAGTATCAAAGTTTAGCAGGAGTGTGAGCTCCTGTTTGCTATCAAAGAGTTACTCTTTGCCTAGATTCCAGAAGTGTTAGTGGTGTGGTTGAGCTTGTCTTTCTCGTAGCTGTTGAAAAGGAGGGTATAAGACCTTGGGTAAAATAAATGTAGCCATAGTAGGCGTGGGTAATTGTTCCTCTTCCCTGGTTCAGGGCGTTCACTACTACGCTAAAGCCAAAGATGATGAATTTGTCCCTGGGCTTATGCACGTCAATCTGGGCGGCTATCATATCAGCGATATTAATTTCGTGGCTGCCTTCGATATCGACAAGAACAAGGTGGGCAAGGACCTGGCCCGAGCCATCTTTACCGAGCCCAATAACACCTTCAAGTTCTGTGAGGTGCCCACTACCGGGGTTAAGGTTCAGCGGGGGATGACTCATGATGGGCTGGGTCTCTATCTATCCAAGATAATAGAGAAGGCGCCGGGTCCCACCGCCGATATTGTTAAAGTCCTCAAAGAGACCCATACCGACGTCGTCATTAACTACCTGCCGGTGGGCAGTGAAGAAGCCACCAAGTGGTATATTGAGCAGGTACTGGCCGCCGGCTGCGGCTTGATCAACTGCATCCCCGTCTTTATCGCCCGCGAGAAGTACTGGCAGCAGCGTTTCGAACAACACGGGCTGCCCGTTATCGGCGATGACATCAAGTCCCAGGTGGGGGCTACCATCGCCCATCGCGTCCTCACCCGACTTTTCGGCGACCGCGGCGTGAAACTGGAGCGGACCTATCAGCTCAACTTCGGCGGCAACACCGACTTCTACAACATGCTGGAGAGGGAGAGGCTGGAGTCTAAGAAGATATCGAAGACCACCTCGGTAACCTCTCAGCTGGACTACGAGATGAAACCCGACATCCATGTCGGCCCCAGCGATTACGTCCCCTGGCTGCTCGACCGCAAGTTCTGCCATATCCGGATGGAGGGGCGCACCTTCGGTGACGTCCCCCTCAACCTGGAGCTTAAGCTTGAGGTCTGGGACAGCCCCAACTCGGCGGGGGTAGTCATCGATGCTATAAGGTGCTGTAAGCTCGCCCTAGACCGTGGACTTAAAGGGGCCTTGATATCTCCCTCGTCCTACTTCATGAAATCACCGCCGGTCCAGTACACCGATGACCAGGCTCGCCGAAATGTAGAAGAGTTTATCGCGGCTAATAAACCAGTGGAGACCACGCCCGTTTGATTGATTGGCCACGGAGGTTCGGGTAGGGCCGTGAAGATAGCTTTGGTTTCGCCGTACGATTTCGCCTATCCCGGCGGCGTCTGCATTCATATTTCCTGTCTGGAGCAGCAATTTACCCGGCTGGGCCACGATGTCAAGGTCATCGCCCCCGCCTCCAAGGCTATTTCCGGCTTCGGCGACCGCTTCATTCCCATCGGCCGGCCCCGCCCCGTCCCCACCAGCGGTTCTATCGCCCGGCTTACCCTTTCGCTGCGGCTCTCCTCCCGGATAAAAGAGGTCCTCGAGCGGGAAAGATTCGATATCATCCACCTCCATGAGCCCTTAATGCCCATGCTATGCACCACTGTGCTCCGCTTATCGAATACGGCAGTGGTGGGCACCTTTCACGCCACCAACGGCCGACCCGGTTATAATCTGGGGCGCCCAATTAGCAAGTTTTTCTTGAAGAGGTGGTTCCGCAAGCTCGACGGCAAGATTGCCGTCTCTAAACCGGCTATGGAGTTCGCCCACGGGTACTTCCCCGGATACTATAATATCATCCCCAACGGCGTCGATTTAGAGCATTTCTCCCCCGATGTAGCGCCAATTGAGGAATTCAAAGACGGCATGTTGAATATCCTCTTTGTCGGCCGTATGGAGAAGCGAAAGGGCTTGAACTACCTGCTCGACGCCTTCGGGCGGGTTAAGCAGGAATTACCCGATTCAAGGCTCATTGCCGTCGGTCCCGGCACCAGGCTGCAGCGCAAATACGAGAAGAAGGTGGCCAGGAGCGGTCTTAAAGACGTCGTCTTTGTCGGCTTTGCCAGTTATGAGGACTTGCCCCGCTACTATAAGACCGCCGATATTTTCTGTGCCCCCGCCACCGGTTCGGAGAGCTTCGGCATTGTTCTGCTGGAGGCGATGGCGTTAGCTAAGCCGATTGTGGCTTCAAACATAGAGGGTTATGCCGGCGTAGTAAGCGGCGGCGTTGACGGGCAGCTGGTGCCGCCGAAAGATAGCCAAAGCCTGGCTCAGGCACTGGTCTCTCTTCTGAAAGACGAACCGCGGCGGCGGGAGATGGGGGCTCAGGGGAGGGCTAAAGCCCTTAAGTTTGGCTGGGACGGTATTGCCCGCACTATCCTGGATTATTACCACCGGGTGCTCAGTGAACCGCCCTGGAAGAAAAGGTTTCCCCAGTCTAAAAAGGCGCCGATTTTAGTCTAAGCCAAAAGCGGGAGTAATGCCATTTCACAGAAATCAGGCTCTGACGCAGGTCTGTATCAGTTTCGCCGCAACATAGCCTACCGCCTTACCCGGCCGGTGGTGCTGGTTATAGCCCGGACACCGTTAACCCCCGATATTATAAGCTGGCTTGGCTTTGTCTTAATCCTGGGGGCGGCGGCGCTTATCATTACCGGGCACCCCTTTGCCGCCGGCTTTGTCGTGCTGGCGGCGGGCTTCTTTGATATCCTGGACGGGGCGCTGGCCCGCCACATCGGGCGGGTTACCCCCTTCGGCGGCGTCCTCGACTCCACCCTCGACCGACTGTCCGACGCAGCGCTTTTTGCGGCCATTCTGGTCTTCTTCGAAAAGACGCTGTGGCTGGTGTTGCTGGTCTTCCTGGCCTTTGTCAGCTCTCTGCTGGTGAGCTATATCCGTGCCCGGGCGCTGAACGCCGACCTGGAACCGGGGAGGGGAATCTTTACCCGTTCCGAGAGAGTCATCGTGCTGGCGCTGGGTCTGCTATTGAGCGGCCTGGATAACGCCCTGGTTATCGCCCTGGCTGTTATTGCCGCCTTTAGTTTCTTCACCGCCGGCCAGCGTTTATTTTATGCCTGGCGAGATAGCAAAAAGAAATAGCCCTTTTATTTTAGATAGTGTTTGTGTTATAAAGAAGGCTTGGAGGAGATAATGCCCGTTATCGCTATTCTCGGCGCCCAGTGGGGGGATGAGGGGAAGGGCAAGGTGGTTGACATGCTGGCCCAGCAGGCCAGGATGGTCGTCCGTTTTTCCGGCGGTGATAATGCCGGGCATTCCGTGGTCAACCCCTACGGCGAGTTCAAGCTGCACCTTATTCCCTCGGGCATCTTTAACAAGGATGTGGTCTGTATCATCGGCAACGGGGTGGCCATCAACCCTAAGGTTCTCATCGGTGAGATAGATAACCTTAATGAGCGCGGCGTGACTACCGACAACCTCTTCATCAGCGACCGGGCCCACCTGATTATGCCCTACCACCTTCTCCTCGACGGACTGGAGGAGAAGGCGCGGGGGGGCAAGGCCATAGGCACCACCCTTAAGGGAATCGGCCCTGTCTTTGCCGATAAAATAGCCCGGTTGGGTATCAGGGCCGGCGACCTCCTGGACAAAGAAGCGCTGCGGGATAGGCTGACTACCATAATCGACTACAAGAATACTATCCTGACAAAGGTCTATAAGGCAAAGCCCCTGTCGCTGGATGGGGTCTATGAGCAATATTGCCAGTACGGCGAGCGCCTGGCGCCTCATATATGTGAGACTACCATTATGCTCGATGAGGCAGTAAATAAGGGGGAGGTGGTGATACTGGAGGGGGCTCAGGGCGCCCTGCTCGACCCCGATTTCGGCACCTACCCTTATGCCACCTCTTCGTCGCCGCTGGCGGCGGGGGCCTGCCTGGGTGCGGGCTTGGGTCCAACCAAGCTCGACCGCGCTGTGGGCGTCTATAAGGCCTACTGCACCCGTGTCGGCGGCGGCCCCATGCCCACCGAGCTGCATGACGAGACCGCCGAGCTGATCCGGGAGAGGGCGCACGAGTACGGTACCACCACGGGGCGGGCGCGCCGCTGCGGCTGGCTTGATGCTGTTGCCGCCCGCTATACTAGTCGAATCAACGGCCTGACCGGGGCGGTGATCACCCGCCTCGATATCCTCGACATCCTGCCCAGCCTCAAGATATGCGTCGGCTACGAGCTGGACGGGAAGCAGATTGGCTATTTCCCGGGCGACATCGCGGCGCTGGCGCGCTGCAAGCCCATCTATGAGGAGCTGCCCGGCTGGCAGACCGACACCACCAGTATTCGGGGTTACGACCAGTTGCCTGAAGCCGCCCGTAACTATATATCACGGATTGAAGAGCTTATCGCCTGCCCGGTCAACCTGGTCAGCGTGGGGCCGGGGCGGGAACAGTCTATCGAAAAGACGCCTATCCTTTAGTTAGTGCCGGGTATTGGCTATGAACAGGGCACCATTCGATACTACAATGGCGGTAGAGAAGGCTGGTTACCATGGGCAGTCCCGCCTCTAGGGCGAGCGCACGGCTGCGCTGGGCGGCCCGTATTCTGAGCCTCGTCTCCCTGGCGGCCTTTATTATTACCTTTAGCTGCATAACGAGCCCTGCCTGGTTTCTCCTGGTTCTTGTTCCCGTAATTTTCTTGGCGGCTGCCGCCTGGTTTTGGTCTATCCCCGGCGGTGTTATTATAATAGCGGGCAGCGTTATCGCCCTTGTTAACATAGTGCCCATGAACTACGACACCTTTTACCTCATGGCGCTCGTCGTGCCCTGGATAATTTTTGGTGTAGCTGGTATCCTGTATCTAGTATCGGGCTGGTTACGGCGAAGGCGCCCGTCTTAATAGCGGAGGATTCAAATGGCAACGGTGAGAACGGCTACCGAGCAGGATATACCGCGTATACTGGAGCTTTACCAGGAGCTGACCGGTGAGCGCCACGACCTTACCCGGCATGAGACAGAGCCGGTTTTTGCCGAGATTAGCTCAATGCCTGGCCATGAGCTTCTGGTGGCTGAGGAAGGCGGGGCGGTGGTCGGTACCATGGTGTTCTTAATCGTGCCCAACTTCTCCCACGGCGCTCTTCCCTGGGCCATTGTGGAGAACCTGGTCGTTGACGCCGCTCACCGCCGCCGGGGGGTTGGTCGAGAGCTCATGGACTATGCCCTCGCCCGCGCCCGTGAGGCTGGCTGCTACAAGCTACAGCTAATGAGCAGCACAAAACGCCGTGAGGCTCACTGGTTCTATAAAAAGCTGGGCTTTAAGACCTCTGCTTACGGCTTCCGCATGTATCTCTAGAGGAGGGGCGCAGCAATCTCCCCTTTACCTCACCTTGCCAACGTGCGTTTGTTGTCCCAACCTGCCTTCGCCGAAGCGGCTACGCGCAGGCAGGCCCAGCCCGCCCTAATGAGTAAACTCCTTAACCTGGGGGTACGTTACCCCACCCCCATTTTGTCATTCCCGCCCCGTATCGGTTTACGGGGTAAACTCCAGCGGGAATCCAGCCTCTCTACTCTACCCCTGTCATTGCGAGGAGCGCAGCAACGAAGCAATCCCAAGGCTTAATGAGGAATCTTAGAAGGCGTTGGATGAGGTTTAGTAAAAATCTCTAAACCGGCAGGTCTATGGTGTAGTTCTTCAGCGTCTCTTTAATGGTGTCCGCTGACTTTTGACTGACCTCAACCAGGGGCAAACGCGGCTTACCGACATTGAAACCGATGTGGTTGAGGGCGTATTTGAGTGGGGTGGGGTTAGGTTCGACGAATAAGGCGTCCACCAGCGGCAGCAGCTGGCGGTGGATAGCCGCCGCTTCGGCGAGCTTGCCGTTAAGTATATTATCCATCATCTTTTTAATCTGCTTGCCTACTAAATGCGTAGCCACGCCGATGGTGCCGTAGCCGCCCAGGGCCATGATGAGAAAGGTGTCATTGTCATTGCCGCTCCAGATGAGAAAGTCCTTAGCGTTATTGAGCGTCTTAGCCACGTGGCCCATATCGCCGCAGGCCTCCTTGACGCCGACGATGTTCTTTATCTGGCTTAATCTGACCATGGTCTCCACCGACATGTTGATAACCACCCGCGAGGGTATGTTGTACATTATGATGGGCAGGCTGGTATTCTCGGCGACGGTCTTGAAGTGTTGGTAGATGCCCTCCTGGGTAGGCTTGTTATAGTAGGGTACGACCAGCAGGCAGCCGTCGACACCGATTTTCTCCGCCTTCTGGGTGGCTTCCACGGCTTCGGCGGTGCTGTTAGAGCCGGTGTAGGCGATGATTGTCCCGCGCTTGCCTAACGCCGATTTCACCTCGCTGAAGAGGCGCATCTCCTCCTCCCAACTGAGCGTGGGCGATTCACCGGTGGTGGCGGCTACCACCACACCGTCGCTGCCCGAATCAATTAAAGCCAGGGCTAACTTTTTAGCCTGCTCATAGTTAACCGCCCCCTTTTCGTCGAAGGGGGTTACCATAGCCGTCAGTAGTCTGCCCAGTTCCTTCATTTCGCTATACCTTCCCGGGATGCAGCCAGTCCCTCTTAATCGTCTCCTCGGCAATCTGGACGGTGTTGAGCGCGGCGCCTTTGCGCAGGTTGTCGGCGACAACCCACATCACCAGGCCGTTGGGGTGGGAGGCATCGTGGTGGATGCGCCCGACGAAGACCTCGTCGGTGCCCGCCGCTGACCAGGGCTGAGGGTAGAGGCTGATGGCCGGGTCGTCCAGTATCTTTATCCCCGGTGCCTGAGCCAGAATGCGCTTGGCTTCATCGGGAGACATTGGCTGGGAGAATTCTATATGTAAGGCCTCGCTGTGCCCGATAAATACGGGCACGCGGACGCAGACCGCCGAAATGGCGATATCGGGGGCATGCATTATCTTCTTGGTCTCCTCCACCATCTTCCACTCTTCCTTGGTGTAGGCGTTATCCAGGAAGACGTCTATCTCAGGCAGTATGTTAAAGGCTATCTGGTGAGGATAGACGTGGGGGACGGTGGTCTGCCCACCTAATACCTGCTTGGCCTGCTCCGTCAGCTCCTCCACCGCCGCCGAGCCTGTGCCTGATACCGCCTGGTAGGTAGCCGCCACAAGGCGCTTGATGGGGTTGACCTTGTGCAGTGGGTTCAGCGCCACCACCATTTGTATCGTGGAGCAGTTGGGGTTGGCGATAATCCCCTTGTGCCACTTGATATCTTTGGGGTTGATCTCGGGCACCACCAGCGGTACCTTGGGGTCCATGCGCCAGGCCGAGCTATTATCAACGACCACGGCCCCCGACTGGGCGGCTATGGGTGAGAAGTAGCGGCTAATCTCCGCCCCCGCCGAGAAGAGGGCGATATCTATCTTCTTGAACGACTCGGGGGTTGTCTCCTTGACTACCACCTCGTCATGGTTGACGAACATCTTCTTGCCCGCAGAACGGTCTGAGGCCAAAAGCTCTATAGAGTCCATGGGGAAGTCGCGCTGCTCCAGGACCTTGATGAACTCCTGCCCCACCATTCCGGTGGCGCCGACTATAGCTACCCTGTATCCCTTCATCTCATTTCTCCAAGCCGAGCAGGCTTTCTAGCCCGTAGGTTAAACCCTTTTTCTTGACCACTGCCTTAATGGCCAGCATAACCCCGGGCATAAAGCACTCGCGGCCACTGGTATCGTGGCGGAGGCTCAGCGTCTGCCCCGCCCCACCCAGTATTACCTCCTGATGGGCGAGTAAGCCCGGCAGGCGCACGCTGTGAATACTGATGCCTTCAACCTGTTTCCCTCTGCTTTCCGATCTCTTGTCCTCCGGCGGTGTCGAGAACGGCTTGCCCCGGGCCTGGGCCATGCCTTTAGCCGTGGCTAGGGCCGTGCCCGAGGGCGCATCGAGCTTGCCCTCATGATGCAGCTCGATGATTTCGGCATGGTCAAGATATCTGCCGGCTATCTTGGCCAGGTGCATCATGAGCACCGCACCCAGGGCGAAATTGGGCGCAATCACTATACCAACGCCTTTGGCTTTAGCCAGGCGCTCGATTTCCTTGATATCTTCAGGGCTCATGCCCGTGGTGCCGATTACCAGGTTGACGCCGTGTTCGGTGCCTGAGCGCACCAATGGCATAACGGCCTTGGCGGTGCTGAAATCGACCACTACCTGCGGTTGGCAACTATCGAGAATCGTCTTAAGCTCTTTAGAAAGGGGAATTCTACCCGAGCCGTCGGGCAAAGTCAAGTTGTCTTCCGTCGCCTTGAGGTCGGTAGCGCCGACGATTTGCATATCGGCTTCACGGCATAGGGCGTCGACCAGTGTTTGTCCCATCTTGCCCAGCGCGCCGTGAACGGCTACCCTTATCGGCTTCATCGCCGGCGTCCTCGGTCGGGCCCCCGATTGTGGAAGTCGCCTTTATTTCGGGGAGGGCGGGAATCGCGCTGCGATTTGAAGGGATAATCCTTAGTCGGCCCCGACGGCCTGCCTCCGCTCACCGGTGCCCTGGGCTCCTTTTCGAAGACCGCCCGTCGCGACAGGTTTACCCGTCCCATATCGTCGATGTTGATGACCTTGACCGTAACCTCGTCGCCGATTTTAACCACGTCCTCCACCTTATCCACGCGGTAGTCCTCCAACTCGCTGATGTGAACCAGGCCCTCTTTGCCGGGGAGAATCTCCACCATAGCGCCGAAGTTCAATATCCGCGTCACCTTTCCCGTGTAGGTGGCACCGACCTCTACCTCCTTGGTCAGGCTTTCGATAATCTCGATAGCCTTGCGGGCCGATTCCTCGTTAGTCGCGCCGATAATAACCGTGCCGTCATTATCAACATCAATGGTCGTCTTGGTTTCCTCGATAATTGCCCTTATCGTCCGGCCGCCGGTGCCGATGACGGCGCCGATTTTATCGGGGTCGATGGTTATCTTATACATTCTAGGAGCGTATTTACTCAGCTCGGGCCGGCTGGCGCTTATGGTCTTTTCCATCGTCTCCAGTATGTGCAGCCGCGCCTGGCGGGCTTGTGGCAGGGTCTTCTTCATCACTTCCAGGCTTATGCCCTTGAGCTTGGTGTCCATCTGCATGGCGGTGACGCCCTTGGCCGTGCCGGCTATCTTAAAGTCCATATCGCCGTAGTTATCCTCTATGCCTTGGATGTCGGTCAGAACCACGTATTTGCCGTCCTCACCGCTGACCAGCCCCATGGCGATGCCGGCCACGGCGGCTGTGGTCGGTATGCCCGCGTCCATAAGCGAGAGGCTTGAGGCGCAGACGCTGGCCATAGAGGTGCTGCCGCTGGAGCTTAATACCTCGGAGACGAGTCGTATGGTGTAGGGGAAGTCCTCGGCTTTGGGCAGTATCGGCTCGATGGCTCGCTCCACCAAAGCCCCGTGCCCGATTTCACGCCGCCCCGGCGAGCCGATGCGCCTGGTCTCGCCAGCGGAGAAGGGAGGGAAGTTATAATGGTGGATAAATCTTTTCTTTTCCTCGATGCCCAGTCCGTCGAGCGGCTGCTCCTTGCCCACCGAGCCCAGCGTGGTTATGGTCAGGACCTGGGTCTGTCCCCGGTTAAAGAGAGCCGAGCCGTGGGTGCGGGGCAAGAGCCCCACCTCGCAGCTGATGGGCCTTACCTCGTCCAGACCCCGCCCGTCGATGCGCTCCCCCTTATCGAGGAGGTGGCCCCTTATTTCAGCCCTGATGCGGCTGTCCAGGGCGCTGGCTATATCCTCTTCGGCAAAGGTCTCGCCGAGGCTCTCCACCAGCTCTCTTTTAAGCTCGCTGAGGGCATCTTCTCGCCGTGACTTATCCGGCTGCTTTAAGGCCGGGACCAGTTTCTCGTCGACTATGGGCGCGATGGCTGCCAGCGCCTCGGGGTTGACCTCGCTCTTGGGCGCTTCCAGCTTGGGCTTGCCGCGGGCCTGCTGGAGCTGCTCCTGGAGCTTGATGATGTCCTGGTTGGTCTGGTGCCCCAGCTCTATGGCCTTCATTACGATATCCTCCGGTGCCTCTCTGGCGCCGGATTCTACCATCACGATGGCTTCTCTGGTACTGACGACGACCATATCCAATTGGCTGTCCTCCAGCTGGGCCAGGGTCGGGTTTATGATAAGCTCGTTATTTATGTAACCGATATGAACGGCGCCTATAGGACCGTCGAAGGGTATCTCTGATATTGACAGCGCCGCCGAGCCGCCGATAACGGCCAGTATATCGGGGTCGTTTTCCTGGTCGGCGGAAAGGACGGTAATGATAATCTGTATATCGTGGCGCCATTCCTTGGGCAGCAGCGGGCGTATGGGGCGGTCGGTCTGACGGCTGGCCAGGGTTGCTTCCTGGCTGGGACGCCCCTCGCGGCGGATAAAGCCGCCCGGAATCTTGCCGGCGGCGTAGAGCCTCTCCTCGTAATCAATGGTCAGGGGCAGAAAATCTATGCCTTCCCGGGGTTCGTCGCTGGTACAGGCGGTGACCAGGACTACGGTATCCCCGTAGCGGGCGGTTACCGCCCCGCCGGCCTGTCCGGCCAGCTTGCCGGTGTCGATGATAAGCCGCCTCCCCCCAACCTCACACTCAAAAGAATTAGGTGATATCAATAGCCTCTCCCCAAATTTACTTACGTAGACCGAGACGGGCAATCAGGCTGCGGTATCGGCCGACATCCTCTCGACTCAAGTAGGCGAGTAGCCTTCTTCTCTGTCCCACCAGCTTCAGCAGCCCCCGTTGCGTGTGGTAATCGTGTCGATTGGCCATCATGTGCCCGGTCAACTGATTTATCCTTTCGGTGAGCAAGGCTATCTGAACTTCAGTAGAGCCCGTATCTCCTTCACGGAGCCCGAATTTGCTTATGACTTCGGTCTTCTTCTCTTTTTCCAAGTTTACAACCCCTCTGTGGCCACTTTATTTTTCCAGATTCAGGATAGTCTGAATCAACCGATTATAACACAACCAGTGACGACTGTAAATTTAGCCGTTTTGAATTTAGTCCTGCTTGACTTTACAAAAAATAGTGGTTATAGTTATGGCTGTAGTCGAAACCTTGGATAGCGTTGCTTCCCAGCTTCACCTCTGCCTAGCAGGGGACCCTCGGGGTAAATAGTATTACAAGCTATAGGTCCGACGAAGGGTTTTAGAGCCAGGAGACTGCAACCAGGACAAGGGACTAACAAAATATGAGGAGGAGCAGTAAATGGCTCTGGAAGACAAGACCCTCGTATGTCGCGACTGCGGGCAGGAGTTCGTTTTCAGCGTCGGTGAGCAGGAGTTCTACCAGTCTCACGGTTTGCAGAACGAGCCCTCTCGTTGTCCGGAGTGTCGGGCGGCCAGGCGGAAAGAGCGCTTTGGTGATTACCGGCAACCGCGGCAGATGTTCACCGTAACCTGTGCCGAGTGCGGCGTCGAAACCACCGTGCCTTTTGAGCCCAGAGAGGGGCGCCCGGTCTATTGCAAAGAGTGTTACGCTAAGCAAAGAGAAGGCAGTTAAGCCTTCGTTCTATTTATCAGCTATATATACCATGAATGTCGGGACCTGTCGGGTCAAGCTCCGCTTCCCCGAAAACCACTCGCTTAAGGGTAAGCGGCAGATATTGAAGTCCATTGTTACCCGCCTCAGGAGCAAGTTCAACGTCTCCGTGGCCGAGGTGGACGATAACGACCTCTGGCAGCTGGCCACGCTGGGCATTGCCTGCGTCAGCAATAACAAACGATACACCAACGAAGTCCTCTCCAAGGTGGTGGACTTTATCGTCAACGGCCGCTTTGAGATAGAGATAGTGGACTATGAGATTGAGATTCTCCCCGTCAGTTGAGCGGGGCTAGCCGTGGATACGGCTGCCTTTCTGCATCACCTCGCCAGTCAACCCGCTTATAGCGGCCAGATAGCTCATCGGGAGCCTATCCCCCGACGCCAGGCCAGGTGCGCCGAGCTGGATAAGCCCCTGGAAGCTGCTCTTGAGGAAAACCTCACCCGTCACGGCCTGTTGCCCCTCTATACCCACCAGGCGGAGGCCATTAACCACGCCCGCCGGGGCCAGAACGTGATGGTGGCCACCTCCTCGGCCAGCGGCAAGACCATGTGCTATAACGTCCCCGTTGTGGATATGCTTATAACCCAGCGGGGCGGCTGTGCCCTCTACCTCTTCCCGACCAAGGCCCTGGCCCAGGACCAGCTGCGTACTTTACATGAGCTCTTCCATCCCCGACTTTTGTCTACCGGTGACTTCGCCACCTTCGACGGCGACACTCCAAAAATTGAACGGGGTGATATCCGCAGACGGGCGCGGCTCATCCTGAGCAACCCCGATATGCTCCACGTGGGCATACTGCCCAACCACCAGCAGTGGTCCCGGCTGCTGCGAAGATTAAGGTACGTGGTGGTTGACGAAGCCCATATCTACCGCGGCGTCTTCGGCTCCCACGTGGCCGACGTGCTCCGCCGCCTGCGGCGCTTATGCCGTTTCTACGGCGCCAGCCCCCAGTTCATCTGCTGCTCGGCGACCATCGCCAACCCCGGCGAGCACGCCGAAAAGCTGGTGGGCTTGCCCTTCAGCGTGGTCGATAACGACGGTTCCCCCCACGGCGGCAAGGAATTCGTCTTCTGGAATCCGCCGCTCATCGACAAGGCCAGGAGCGTGCGCCGCAGCGCCAACGGCGAGGCGGCTAACCTCTTCGCCGAGCTGGTAAGCCAGACTATCCGCACCCTGACCTTCGTCCGCACCCGCCAGCTGACCGAGATTATCTATAACTACACAAGGCACAGGCTGGCTGAAATCGCCCCCGGTCTATCAAAGAAAATCAAGCCCTACCGGGCGGGCTACCTCCCCGAGGAGAGGCGTAAGATAGAAAAAGAGCTCTTCAGCGGGCAGCTGTTAGGGGTGGTGGCGACCACGGCGCTGGAACTGGGCATCGACATCGGCGACCTGGAGGCTACCGTGCTCACCGGCTATCCGGGGAGCATTGCCAGCACCTGGCAGCAGGCGGGTCGAAGCGGGCGCAGTAAAGAGAAATCATTGAGCTTTCTCATCGGGCTGGATAACCCCCTCGACCAGTATTTTATGCGCCACCCCGAGTCATTTTTCGGCAAGAGCTTCGAGAACGTACTGGTCAACCCCGATAACCCCTATATCCTGCGCGCTCACCTCGTCTGCGCCGCCTGGGAGCTGCCCCTGACCGACCTGGACGAGGAGTTCTTCGGCCCGGCTTTGTTTCCGGAGAGAAAAGAGCTGGAGGAGCAGGGGCTGCTGCGGGAAGTCAGGGGTCGCTGGCACGTCGTCCCCTCCATCGCTTACCCCGCTGAGGGGATAAATATCCGCGCCTCCGGCGAGAACTACGCCATTATCGACACCTCCAGCGGCTCGCTTTTGGAGACCATTGATGCCAGCACGGCACTGTTTTTCATCTTTCCCGGCGCTATCTACCTGCACCAGGGGGAGTCCTATCTGGTCGAGGAGCTAGACCTTCAGGCGCGCACCGCCTACGCCAAGCCGGTAGAGGTCAACTACTATACCCAGGACAAAGAGCTTACCGACCTCCATATCATTAAGGTCCTCAAGGAAAAGGAATGCCGCGGCACCAAGGTCTACCTGGGTGAGGTCGAGGTCACCACCCGCGTTGTCGGCTTCAAGAAGAAGGCGCAGTTCACCGAGGAGGTCATTGGCGAAGAGCCCCTCGACCTCCCCCCGATGCGCTTTCCCACCATCGCCCTCTGGTTCGACCTGCCCAAGGAAGCGGTGAAGCGGCTGGACGAAGATGACGTTGGTCTCGACTTCGCCGGCGGGCTGCACGCCGCCGAGCACGCCGCCATCGCTATCCTGCCCATGTTTGCCCTCTGCGACCGCAACGATATCGGCGGCGTATCCACCCCCCTCCACCCCGATACGGGTAAGCCCCAGGTCTTCATCTACGACGCCTATCCCGGCGGCATCGGCATCAGCGAGAAGGGCTTTGACCTGGTTGAGGAATTGTGGCAAACTACATTGAAGGCGATTGAGGAATGCCCCTGCGAAGACGGTTGCCCCAGTTGCGTCCAGTCGCCCAAGTGCGGCAATAATAATAAGCCGCTGGATAAGAAGGCGGCGCAAGTACTATTGGAGGGGCTGCTGGCTAAAAAGGAGTAAGATTGGCCGATATCGAAAAAGCCTTAAAACCGAGCCGCGATAGCTGGTTCAAGCGGGCGATGAGCCTCTTCGACCGCGCCGCCGTTGACGAAGCGGTCTGGACAGAGCTGGAAGAGCTGCTCATCTCCGCCGACGTCGGCTTCGGCACCACTGAAAAACTGCTGGAAAGGGTGAAGCAGCGGGCTAAAGAGGAGAAGTTCAGCGAAGGCTCGGCGGTGCGGGAGGCTTTACAGCAGGAGATGGTCAAAATCCTTACTATCGAGGTCCCGCCGACGGCTCCTCAATCACCGCCCAGGGTGGTGATGGCGGTGGGCGTCAACGGCAGCGGCAAGACCACCTCTATCGCTAAGCTGGCTTATAAAGCCAAGAAAGAGGGGAAGAAGGTTATACTGGTGGCGGCGGATACCTTCCGGGTGGCGGCTATCGACCAGCTCAGAAAGCTGGCCGAGAAAGTCGGCGTTGATGTCGTCGCCCACCAGCCAGGTGGGGATGCCGGGGCGGTGGTCTTCGACGCGCTGGAGGCGGCGCGCAGCCGTAACGCCGACGAGGTGATTATCGATACCGCGGGCCGGCTGCACACCAAGTTCAACCTGATGGAAGAACTGAAAAAGATTAGGCGGGTGGCGGCTAAGGTTGATGACACCGCCCCCCACGAAGTGCTCCTGGTGCTCGATGCCACCACCGGTCAGAACGGCTTAACTCAAGCCAAGCACTTCACCGAGGCGGTGGGTGTAACCGGCCTCTTTCTGGCCAAGCTGGATGGTACGGCTAAGGGGGGTATAGTGCTGGCTATCTGTGATGAGCTCAAGATACCCATCCTTTTCGTCGGCGTTGGCGATGGGCTGGAAGATATGACCCCTTTCAACGCCGAGGGCTTTGTGCGAGCATTATGCTCCTGATTATAGGAGGTAGCCTTTGATTACCATATCTATAAACCCGATAGCCTTTGCCATAGGCTCGTTAAGCGTCCGGTGGTATGGCATTATGATTGCCCTGGGGGTGCTGGTGCTGGTTTTGTGGATGCTGCGGGAGGTAAAGCGGGGGGCTAAGCTCTCTTATGATACTATTATTACCGCTGCCCTGGTGGCTATTCCCTCGGCAATAATAATATCAAGATTACTCTATGTTATCGATAGGTGGGTTTATGTTGGGGACCCGGGGCCGCTCTGGGGTTTTGAAGGCCTGACCATCTGGGGTGCGGTTCTGGGCGCCACCCTGGGTATCTGGGTTTACAGCCGGTTTACTAAATTTCCCTTCGGTCACTTCATGGACCTGGTGGCATTGCCTACCTTATTGGCGCAGGTAATAGGTAGGGTGGGTTGCACTATAAACGGCTGCTGCTATGGTGCCGAAGCACCGTCCTGGCTACCCTGGTCGGTGGTCTATACACATTCCGAGAGCTACGCCCCTCTGGGGGTAGCCCTTCACCCCACCCAACCTTACGAGATTGTCTTCCTGCTCATAGCCTTCGGCGTATTGTTCCCCTTGAGGAAGAGGTTTAAGCCCGAAGGCTCGCTCTTTCTCATCTATCTCAGCGTATATTCCGCATGGCGGGTGGGCGTCGGTTTCCTGCGGCACGGGACACCCTTCCTCTTCGGCTTGCAGCAGGCGCAGGTGATAGGCATAATCATCCTGCTTATCGTTATCCCGATACTCATCTGGCGCACGCGCTGGGTGGAGAAGGGTGAAACCGCGGCTTAAAGGTAGGCCGGATGCCTAAAGCTCTTCCGAGGCGCAGATCTTCCACTCGCCGTCCACCTTGACCACGTCATAGGTATAGTGCCGGTCGGGCAGGACGGGGATTTTGAGCTTTATCTGTATGACCACTATTCCTTCGGGGGTTATGACGGGCTCCGCTTCCTCTTCCAGTTCCAGGGTGACGCCGGCGGCTTCCATCTGGGCAATCTCACCGGGGACTTCGGCGGCTCTTTGCTGTCGGTAGGATTCCTCTAAACAATCCAGGACGCCTTCTACGTCATAGGCGTTGAAGGCTTCCCAGTAGTCGTAAACGACCTGCCTGGCGGCGTCTATTTCCCCTTGGGAGAGAGCGGCGGCCACTGAGCCGTCGTCAGTTGGGGCACCATTGTCCGTCGGCGCACCATTGTCCAGCGGCTCGTCGGCTGCCTGCCCGCAGGCGGCAAATAATATCAGAATAGGAATCAATAGGAAAATGAGCGTTAGTTTCATGATGGCCTCCGTTAATATACCTAGTTAGTTAGAATACATAGTAAATCTAGGTATATTTTAACGACTGGTCATCATTTGTCAAGTGTGGTAGTTAAAGTGAGTTAAAGGTAGGTATAGTAATATTAGCTCTTTGGTTGGGGAGCATAGGGGGTATTACTTGCCGATTCGCCGACGACGGGCGTTTTTCTTGGCCTTCAGGCGTGCGGCTTCTCTCTTGGAGACGAAATGACGTCGTGATTTTGCCTCCCGCAGGACGCCGTCCATCTGCACCATCCTCTGGAAGCGCTTCAACAGGGAGTCTTCGGTTTCACCTTCACGTTTGGATACTTTCAACGGCATAATAAATCAACCCATTCTAGTAACACACGTAGGCCAGGTATTCCCCGGCCTACGTATGTTTTTTAGCTCAGAATGAACTTATCGGTTCGTTCTAATCTTGTTGTAGCACTCGCTACAATATACCGGTCTGCCTTCTCTCGGCTCGAACGGGACTTCGGTTTCCTTACCGCACTCGGCGCATACCGCCGGGAACATCTGACGCCGGGACCTGTAGCCGTAGCTATCATTACCGTAGCGTTGTGATTTCCTGGCTTCGCGGCAGGCGGGACAGCGCTTGGGCTCGTTGGTGTAGCCCTTGGATTGGAAGAACTCTTGTTCCTCGGCGCTGAAGGTAAACTCGGCTCCACAGTCGGAGCAGGTGAGTTGCTTGTCCTCAAAACTCATTGAATGACCTCCTCTCTTGTTATTAGTTGGCTAGAGTTGCGGTCATCCAATACTTGAGTGAAACTGAATTGTTTTAACTAAGTTTGTGATAACCTGAACCTTAAACCACTAAAGGCTAGTGTACAATGCGCCTGGGCAATTGTCAAGTTTTCCTTGGCTAGTCAGACGGGGAGAAGTCAACTATATTAAGCCTGAGCCTCTCCTTGCCTCCCCAGCGGTCTATCTCCAGGTTATAGACGATATCGAGCTGGGGGGATATATCGGCCAGGTAACTGCCCAGCCTAAAGCCAACCCCGTCCCATACCGTGCCTCCCTGCTTCAGTTTCAGCCTCAGGTGCTCGGCGCCGTTGCCCATGGTGCGGCAGTCGACTACCTCGGTACGCTGGCTGAGGAAGGTAGGTGAGGGGTTCCCCCGGCCGAAGGGGGCCAGCCGTTGCATGCTATTGAAGGTGTCGCCGCTCAAATCGGGCAGGGTGACCTCGGCGTCAATATCAAGCTGGGGGCGAAGGTCGGCGCCAGCCAGCTGCTCTGTAGCCATACGGGCGAGGCTTTCTTGGAGCTGGGGCAGGTTCGGGGTGGGCAGGGTAAAACCAGCTGCCTGGGAGTGACCGCCGAAGTGGGATAAGAGGTTACGGCACTGGGTCAGCGCCTTGATGATATTGAACTCGGGGATGCTGCGGCCACTGCCGCTGCTTACCGTCTCACCGGTTCTGACCACAATGGCCGGGCGGTAGAATTCCTCAGCCAGCCTGCCGGCAATCAACCCGGCGATGCCCAGAGGATAGTCCTTGTCGGCGGCAACCAGCAGTGGGGTAATACCCTGGGCCACTATCTGTTCCCTGGCTATGGCTAATACCTTTGTCGTCAGCTTCTGGCGCTCGGTATTTTTCTCTTCCAGCCAGATAGCCAGGTCACGCGCCTCCTGGGGCGATTCCGTCATCAGCAATTTATAGCTGGTCATGGCGTGGGCCAGTCTGCCGGCGGCGTTGAGGCGGGGGGCGATAGCCCAGGAGATGCTCTCGGTGTTCAATCTACCCGGGGTCAATCCTGCCTGTAATATAATCTCCCTGAGCCCGAGGCGGGGGGCGGTGTTCATCAGCTTCAGCCCTTCTTTAACCAGATATCGATTTTCCCCCGCTAGGGGCGCCATATCGGCTACAGTGCCCAAGGCGGCCAGGTCCATCAGCTCCTCCGGTTGCTCTTCTTTACCCAGGTTATGGAATAAAGCCTGGAGCAGCTTCAGGGCGACCCCGGCGCCCGTTAGTTCGGAAAAGCCGTAGCTGGAATCAGCCCGCTTGGGGTTGATGGTGGCAATAGCGGGCGGCATCTCGGGTAGGGGGGAGTGGTGGTCGGTGATAACTATGTCCAGCCCCAGCCGTTTCGCCCGCTTGACCTCGGCTAGGGCGGTAATGCCGCAGTCAACGGTTATAACCAGGCTGATGCCCTGCTTGTGCAAATTTTCCAGGGCGGTTACATTGAGCCCATAGCCCTCGGTGAGACGGTGGGGTATGTAGGGAACGGTTTTGCCCCCCAGTCTCGATAGCCCGTTGACGAGTATAGCCGTGCCAGTGATACCGTCGGCGTCGAAGTCGCCGTAGATGGCGATGGTCTCCCCGGAAAGCAGCGCCCGGTAGATTCTGGCTACCGCCGGCTCTATATCGGGGAGCCGGGAGGGGTCGCCGGCCAGGCGCTTATCGGCGCTTAAGAACGGCTCTAGCTGGGTGGGCTCGGTAATGCCGCGATTATAGAGCAATTGGGCGATTAGAGGGGAGAGGCCGCTGTTGCTCAGGTGCTCTTCTGGTGCTGGCGGCAGAATGTTCCAGCGGTAGCGGTTCAATTCATTCCTCGGCGTACTCTCGGAAGATAAGGACTGAGTTATGCCCGCCGAAGCCAAAAGAATTGGACAGGGCGGTTCTGACCTTGGTCTGGCGGGCTACGTTAGGCACATAGTCCAGGTCGCAATCGGGGTCGGGGTGGGTGAGGTTTATCGTCGGCGGTATGACGCCGTTGCGGATAGCCATAATGCAGATGGCGGCCTCAACGGCACCGGCGCTGCCCACCAGGTGTCCCATCATCGACTTGGTCGAGCTTACCGGGACCTTGTAGGCATAATCGCCGAATACCTTCTTTATCGCCCTGGTCTCCATCTTATCGTTGAGCTGGGTGGAGGTGCCGTGGGCGTTGATATAGTCGATATCGGTGGGCTTTAGCCCGGCCTTGTCCAGCGCCCGCTGCACCGCCATAGCCGCGCCCTCGCCGGTCTCGAGGGGGGCGGTAATGTGATAGGCGTCGGCGCTGGTTCCATAGGCCAACATCTCGGCCAGTATCTTAGCCCCCCGCTTTTTAGCGTAGTCCAGGTTTTCCAGTATGAGGACGCAAGCCCCCTCACCGATGATAAAGCCGTCGCGCTCGGCGTCGAAGGGGCGGGAGGCGAGCTGCGGCTGGTCGTTTCGGGTCGAAATAGCCTTCAGGGCGTTGAAGGCGCTGACGCCTATGGGGTTAATGATGGCCTCGCTGCCGCCGCTTATCATAGCTTTGGCATCGCCGCGCTTGATGGTTTCGTAGGCAATGCCGACGGCATCCGAGCCGCTGGAGCAGGCCGAGGTGGTGCAAAGGTTGGGCCCCATGGCTCCCAGCGTGATGGATGCCTGCGCCGAGGCTATGTTGGGCATCATCATCGGGATGAGGAAGGGGCTGACCCGGCTGGGGCCTCTTTCCAGCAGGACCTTGGTCTGTTCGAAGAGGGTGGTCAATCCGCCGATGCCGCTGCCGATGATGATACCGATATCGTCTTTGTTACTGTCGTCTATCTTCAGGTTGGCCTGTCTGGTCGCCTCAAGGCTGGCGGCTACCGCCATCTGCGAAAAGCGGTCGTTGCGGCGGGCTTCCTTGGGGTTCATATAATTAGCGGCATCGAAACCCTTTACCTCGCCGGCAATCTTGGTCTCGAAGCCCTCGGTATCGAATAGGGTGATGCGGTCTACCCCCGACCTGCCCGCGACCAGCGCTTCCCAGCTTTCGGCGGCGTTAAGACCTAGGGGGCAGACAACCCCGATACCGGTAACTACGACTCTACTATCTAAAGTTGACATAATATAAAAGGGGAGTCAGGTTTTGATTAGCTATTTTTACCACAATTTCGGCTTATTAGCAAGAAAAGACTCCTGAGCCCCACCCCCCAGGTTGTTTTCCCACCCAATACCCTCCCTATAGAGGTGTCACCTCTATAGACTTCTCTCCACACCCCTCAGTCATTGCGAGTTTTTCAGCCGAAGGGCGAAGCAATCTCTAAAACATTTCTGTCATTCCTGCGAAGGCAGGAATCCAGACCCTACATCCCCACTCTGTTAGCGTACGTAATTCTGTCCCAACCCAGCCCGCCCTAATGGGTAAACCCCTTAACGGCTAGGTAACACCTCCCTGCCCCCGATTCTTGTTTCCCGCTATCGCCTTGTCCCTTTAAGACCTTCTGTATATTTGACCAACGGCGCACCCCGCCATATAATTTTTGTGTATGGAAAACTCGGAAGCACCCAGCATCGCCCTGGATACCGTTGGTTGTAAGCTCAACCAGGCGGAGAGCCAGCTTTTCGCCCGTCAGTTTGCGGAAAGGGGCTATCGGCTGGTGCCCTCGGATAACGGGGCTGATGTCTATGTCCTCAACACCTGCACCGTTACTCATGTCGCCGACGGTAAGTGCCGTCATCTGCTAAATCAAGCCCGCCGCCGCAACCCCGATGCCCTGGTGGTGGCCATTGGCTGTTACGTGGAGCGCGCCCGCCAGGACTTGGCCCAGCTTGATAGTGTTGACCTCGTCCTGGATAACAGCCAGAAAGTGGATTTAGTCTCCCGGCTTGAGCAGTCCGGCTACTTGAGCCCTCCCTCGGCGGCAGGTTCAGCTAGCGCCGATTCCAGGACACGCGCCTTTGTCAAGGTTCAGGATGGCTGCAATAACTTCTGTTCCTACTGCATCGTGCCACTGGTGAGAGGAAGGGAGAGGAGTCTGCCCGCTGATGGTGTTATATCCGAAATCAAGCAGCGCGTCGCCGACGGTGATAAAGAGGTGGTACTCACCGGCACCGAAATCGGCGCCTATAATCACCAGGGCTTTGGTCTAGTCGGACTTCTTAAGCGCATTCTGGCTGAGACCGAGATTGCCCGGTTAAGGCTCTCTTCCCTCCAACCACCGGAAATAACCTCTGGGCTTTTAGGGTTATGGCCGGACGGACGGCTGTGCCGCCACTTTCACCTCTCGCTGCAGAGCGGCAGCGACGCTGTGCTCAAGAGAATGGGACGGCGCTATAGCGCCGCCGACTACAGGCGGGCGGTAGAGCTAATCAGGGAGGCAGTGCCCGGCGCGGCTATAACAACCGATATCATCGTCGGCTTTCCCGGCGAGAGCGAGGCCGAGTTTGAGGATAGCCATGATTTCGCCAAAAAGATGCGCTTTGCCCGTATCCACGTCTTTCCTTATTCACCGCGCCCGGGGACTAAGGCGGCGGCTATGCCCGAACACGTTGACGATAAAACAAAGCGGGAGCGTAGCCGTAAGATGCTGGCTCTGGGCAGGGCGAGTGTGCACAACTTCAGAAAAAAGTTTTTTGGTCAAACGGTGATGGTCTTGTGGGAGAAAGAGAGCTGTGGCGTCTGGTCGGGGCTTACCGATAACTACATCCGGGTATTTACCAAGAGCGACAAGGATTTGACTAACCAACTGCTTCCGGTAAAGCTGGTCTAGCCTATCTCCACCCCCAGCACCACCGAGGTCTCAATCTGGCGCTGGGGAATGTCCCAATAGGTTTTCAGCAGCTCGTCCTTATTCGGCTCTAGCTTGAAGCCGTGCTTCTCGTAAAAATCAATCGCCCAGCTGGCGTCGGCCCAGGTCCCCACCAGGAGGCGGGGGGTGTTAACCAGTGGTTTGATGTATTCCAGTAGCTTAGAGCTTATCCCCTGTCGCTGCCAGCGGGGTAAAACATAGGTGTGGCGGATGAGGGTGGTGTCCTTAATCGGTTCCAGACCCATAACCCCCACCAGCTCCCCGTTCGCCTCCCAGCCAAAGAAGGTCACCCGCTTTAGCTCCGCCTCCAGCTCGCTCATCGGCATGTAGGGTTGGGGGTAACAGTCGGCGGGTATAGTGCCTTCGTAGGCTCGGGCGGCTTCGTTTATGATGAAATATATCCGTTCGACGTCCTTTGGCTGGCACTGGCGAATCATCACTTCTTAACCACTACCTGAACTAAACTCGCGCTAGGTTTATAACCACTTTTTTCTTTTGAAATAGACCAACAGTAAGGCAGCGATAACAGCCATTACCAGCAAAACGGCAAAGTAACCCCAGTGCCATCCAAGCTCCGGCATGAAGCCGAAATTCATGCCGTAGATGCCAGCAACAAAAGTAAGTGGTATAAATATGGCAGCGAAGATGGTTAAAACCTTCATCACTTCGTTCATTTTGTTGCTGATGCTGGAAAGATAAACATCTAGCATGCCAGAAAGCATGTCCCTATAACTTTCCACAGTATCTATAATCTGGATGGTATGGTCATAAACATCTCTGAGATATATGCCAGTAGATTTATGAATAGGCGATAAATCACCCCGTTCCAATGAATTGACCACTTCCCTCAGAGGCCAGATGGACTTTCGCAGGAATATCATCTCTTTCTTAAAGACACGGATAGTCTGCAATGTCTCTATAGTTGGATCTGTTGCCAACTCCTGCTCTGTATCCTCTATCCTTTCTCCAAGCTCTTCCAGAATTACGAAATAGTTATCAACGATACTATCAATTAAAGCGTAGGCAAGGTAATCAGCCGCTGATTTTCTGACGCGACCCTTGCTTTTTCTGATTCTCTCTCTTACAGGCTCAAAAATATCGCCTACACGCTCCTGAAACGAAATAACAAAATTTCCCCCAAGTATCAAGCTGACCTGTTCTGCTTCTAACTCATGCTTCTCCTGATCATAGTAGAGCATCTTCAAAACAACAAAGATGTGGTTCCCGAAATCTTCTAATTTCGGACGTTGCCCTGTATTAACAATGTCTTCTAATACGAGGGGATGCAGCCCAAATTGTTTTCCGATTTTTTCTATCACCTCCACATCATGGAGGCCATCTATGTTTATCCAGGTGATGGTAGGTTTGTCTTTAAAGGGAAAACATTCTTCAACTGTTTTTGCTTCCTTCTCTTCAAGCTGCGTTTCATCGTAATCAATGATTCTAATCCTTACCTTTTCAATC
>Ga0315544_1000607_pt1 | contig 32507 bp, 25 predicted proteins | sample SalMarSW160130MG_2_FD_202543 | JGI IMG/M metagenome (GOLD analysis project Ga0315544, IMG submission 202543) | Salt marsh sediment microbial communities from the Plum Island Ecosystem LTER, Massachusetts, United States - Salt Marsh Sediment SW1601-130 ... | reverse complement strand
TTATCGGCCCTAATGGAGCCGGTAAAACTACTTTGTTCAGAATATTAAATAGTGAGATAATTTCTTATAAAGGAAGAATTATTAAGTCAAAGGGCTTTAGAATTGGATATCTTCCACAGGAACAAATAGCTGTAAGAGGGAGCACAGTACTGCAGACAGCATTGGAAGGGCAGTCTGAGGTAATCGCACTGGAAAAAAAGATTACAGAATTACATAATAGTCTGGATTCTTCTAGTGCGGACCATGCCAATCTACTGAAAGAACTTGGTGCTTTGGAGCATAGATATGAAGCGCTTGGAGGGTATAAATTAGAAGCATTGACAAAAGGCATAGTTTCAGGGTTAGGCTTTGCAGAGACAGACTTTTCCCGTCCATTATCCGAACTTAGCGGAGGATGGCGCATGAGAGTATACCTGGCCCGTCTCCTGGTTCAAAAACCCGACCTTCTTCTCCTGGATGAGCCCACAAACCATCTCGACTTACAGGCGTTGGAGTGGTTAGAACAATATCTCCTGCATTTTTCCGGAAGTATTGTTGTTGTCTCTCATGATAGGTTCTTTATTGATCGGCTTGCTCACGAAATCTTTGAACTAGAATGTGGAAAACTCAATCGTTACAAAGGAAACTATCATTTTTATGAACAAATAAAACAGCAGAGATTAATTCTACTGCAGAAAAAATGGGAGGAACAAAAAAAGGAACGGGAAAGGATGGAAAGGTTTATCAAGCGATTCCAGTATAAGGCTACCAAGGCGGCTCAAGTTCAGAGCCGGATAAAGCAGCTTGAAAAGATTGACGAAGTTGAATTGCCTGCTGCTGCGAAGCGGCTTCGATTTGAGCTTACTGTGGATGTCCCTAGCTATAAAGATGTCTTGGGGATAGAAAATATGTCATTTCGATATGATGAGAGATGGATTCTGAGAGATGTTAATTTAAACATTTCGCGAGGCGAAAAGATTTCTCTAGTAGGAGTTAATGGTTCAGGCAAGACAACATTAGCAAGACTTATCGCAGGAGACCTATCCCCTCAGGTTGGCTCTATTAAAATCGGCAAGAAGACTTCTATTGGATACTATGCCCAGCACCAGGTAACTTCACTCGATTTGGAAGCAACGGTTTATGAAGAAGTTTCTTCGAGTGTTTCAAATGCCAATATCCCCAGAGTCAGAGATGTTCTAGGTATTTTCCATTTTAGTGATGATGACGTTTTTAAAAGAATAAAGGTTTTATCTGGAGGAGAGAAAGCAAGGATCTCTCTTGCAAAAATTTTGCTTTCACCTGTTAATTTTCTTATCATGGATGAGCCCACAAACCATCTGGATATGGCTTCTCTTGAAGCATTGGAAGAAGCACTTACACAATACGATGGAACGCTGCTGGTTATCTCGCACGACCGGTATTTTTTAGATAAACTGGTAGGCCGAGTTGTAGAAATAGATAATGCGCAGATCAAAGATTACCTTGGGAATTATTCGGATTATCTGGAAAAACGGGAGAAGAAACAAGCATTGACGTACAGAAAAGAAAAGAAATCCCTCTCAGATTTAGATAGCAGAAAGACAAAAGAGCAGAAGCGCCTGGAGGCTGAGGCAAGGCAGGAAATCAGTAAAGAGCGCAGCCGCTTGAATAATGAAATTGAACGGCTGGAAGGAAGAATTGAGGAATTAGAGGCTGGAAAAAGGGAAATTGAGAATGAGATGGAAAGACCTGAAACATATCAGGATGCAGACTATATTGTTTCTATACAAAAAAAGTATGCAGATATAAGAAAGAATTTACAGAATTCCTATGAAAGGTGGGAAAAATCGAAGCTGGAACTTGAAGAAGTAATGAGACGGATTACTTAACATGGATAATTAAGTTTAAGTAGAAGTTCTATTTTATCTCTGCGTTTCCACAATATTTTCCTTCCATGACCTAAAATTATAAATCTGTCTTTCTTGACTTCAGGTTATAAAAACAACTAAATTATTGTGTTTTTATGACTTATAGTCATAAAAAATATTTTACCCTGGGTTGTTCACTAGTCGAGGTTGCAGCTTTCATGAATAATACAGGTCATTTGATTTCGGGCTTTAAGTGTTCAATGAAATATTCGATCCGTGCCTCAACGTAACGTTTGAATCTAATACCGTGTCTTTGTTCTGGGTAGAACATGAAGTCAAACTTCTTGTCGTGTTTTAATAGAGTCTGTAAGAGCTGAATGCTGTTTCCAGGATGTACATTATTGTCAACAGAGCCGTGGTGGATGAATAAATGGCCTTTGAGATTTTTGGCATATGTCATGCATGACCCTTTTTTATAGCCTTCCTGGTTATCCTGAGGCCTGCGCATATATCTTTCAGTATATATCGTGTCATAATTTCTCCAGTCCGTTACAGGAGCTCCCGCCACTCCTACATGAAAAGTATCCGGCGCCTTTAGCATGGCAATGCAGGTCATATAACCGCCGTAAGAATGTCCGTAAATACCCACCCGGTTTTGGTCAACATACAGCCTTGCACTTATAAATTTTGCGCCGGCAACGTGATCTTCAAGTTCGATCTCTCCCAGATTCATATACATCAGGTTTTGAAATGCTTTTCCTCTTCCTGAAACGCCTCTATGGTCAATTGAGATGACAATGAAACCCAGTTGTGCGAGAGCCTGGCTTCCATCGTTTAGGTTAAAGCGGTCATATATCCTTTTGGCTCCAGGCCCGCCGTATACTGACATTATCAAGGGATATTTTTTAGTTTTGTCAAAATGGGCTGGTTTGTAAAGGATGCCATCCAAGTTATATTTTTCGTCCGCTGACTTGAATACAAAATGTTCGGGTTTAATGAGCTTAAAATCCTTGAATTCCTTGCTAATTATAGAATTTCCCAATTCCCTTATCTTTTTGCCGTCTGCATGATAGAGTGTAAGTCTTCGTGGAGTGTCAAAAGAACTGAATGAATCCGTGAGAAATTTACCGCCTGGAGACATGCTTACAGAATGGGAGCCAGGTTCCTTCGTTAATTTAATGAATCCGGTGCCGTCTAGTTTTATCCTGTAAGCATAGGATTCAAGCCCCCTGTTTTCAGAGCCGGAAAAATAGACCCAGCCGCCTTCTTCATCGATCCCGAGAATACTCCTTACAGGTAGTTGGGCTTTGGTAAGCTGCCTGACCAGGTTTCCCTTGAGGTCATAAAGATATATCTCTTTCCAACCGCTTCTTTCAGAAGTCCAGAGAAAATGAATATTATCGCTTAAAAAAATGGCATCGTCAGGTTCAAGGTAACAGTTGTCTTTGTCTTTCAGTAACAGTCTGGTTTTTCCTGTTTCAGGATCTGCTGCAAAAAGTTCTACTTTATTCTGCCACCTGTTCAGGCGTTGATATGTAAATTCTTTTCCGTCATGTGTCCACTGGCCTTTGAATAGATAGATATTTGTCTCCATCCCGGTCTCCAGCCGTGTAATTTTACGCGTCTTGATATCCACAATAAACAAATTGATTACAGGATTATTAGCTCCGGCTTTGGGATAGCTCTGCATTTCAATCTCCGGCTTTGGATTGACATCATGAACAATGGGATATTTTGTTACCGGGCTCTCATCGAACTGCATGAATGCAATTTTTTTTGAATCCGGTGACCACCAAAAAGCAGTGTACTGGCTAAGTTCTTCAGGATACACCCAGTCTGGAAAACCATTTCTAAGGTCTTTATGGCCGTCTTTAGTCAGGGCTGTCTCATTTCCCTCCAGATCCTGTATATAAATATTATAATTGCGGATAAATGCCCTGTATTTAAAGTCAGGAGAGAAGACCTCAGAATAGACTCTGCCCCTGACACCGGCAAACTCTTTTTCTGGAACATAGGATATTATATTGCCCGAAGACAGGTCATAGATAAATGCTTTATTGACTGCTTTAAACCTGATTTTTTCCCCTTTATCTATGAAAGTAAACTGCTTAAAGGGAAGTTTTTCTGTGTTTTTACTAGTTATTTTGTTATAGGATGCAATGATTTCCGCATCGTCAAACAGGCTGCTTTTTTCGCCGGTTACAGGATCGACCTTTTTAAATGTATTATCCTCGTATAGATAATAAGCCTTTCCATCAGGAATCCACCTGACCTTGGATAAGCCTTCGAATTTAACCAGATTTTTATCGGTCCTCAGCTTTTCATAAAGGGCTTTGCCTCGGATTTGTGCCTGTGCTGTTAGACACAGAGAAAATAGTAAAATGAAACATAAAAAAGCGACTGAGAGTGTTCTTAAATGTCTTTTCATATGGTCCTCCTTTATACGAATGAATGTTGGATTTCGTCTGGGATCATACATTATTGCTTATATCACAGAGAAAATATATGGTCAATAAAATACAGGACCTGATTGTGCGAACACATTGATATTTAAACCGATACACTCAGTTTGGCTGGGCCGTAATAAATTATTCAGGCACTAATTTCTGGTCTCTTTTTAATACTATAATAAGGAGGTTTATTATACCAATCAAAAAGACAACATATATTATTGGGAACAGTATCGAGGGCGGTTTTTTAAAAAAATACGCCAGGATAGGGGATAATACAATAAAAAATACAGGTGTAAGTCCCATATCTCGGCATTTTTTTGCAATTAGAGCTGATGGAATTACACTTATAAGGAATTCAAGAGGAATGAAATAAATAAATATCCCTGTTGCAGAGGCGGCGCCTTTCCCACCGTAAAAATGATAATAAATAGGAAAACAGTGACCAATGATTGCAAAAGAAGCTGCAATGATGATCTGGCTGGGATCCAGTCCAAATGCTTTTCCTGCTAGAACTATTATTAATGTTTTCATGCTGTCCATCAAGCCGACAATGATTCCCATAATTGGATTTAAGCTGATGGCAACATTAAAAGCACCGGCATTTTTTAAATGCATGTTCCTGATGTCTTTGCCTGTCAGTTTCTTTGTAATAATGTAACTGAATGAGATAGACCCGATAAAATAAGCTGCAATTGCTAAAATTATGGTTTTATAGATTTCCATGTGGATCTTCCATTAATTTAATGCAAAAGATGCTGCCCATGCACCTGGACCTGTATGAATAACTTCGACCAATCTTGGGTGTCCGTGTATTAATTTCTCGTATCTGAGTTCAACCTTTCCGAGAAGAGATTTTGCCCTGCCGATTCTCCCCCCCCTGTAAAGATAATTCAGGTCTGGAAGGCAAAGAAGGGAAAAAGTGTTTTTAACAATAACATCCATTGTTTTGCCCTCCGTAAAGTGTGCTTAGAGCCATGCTTATTTATTCCCCATTTCATTCAATTTCCATACATTAAAATTTAATATTGCTTATATCACACGAAATATTAAGCGTCAACTAAACTGGATTGATTATTAAGGTTATAAGAAATATAATACTTAGTAAGAAGTTTAGTCTATGAATAATCTTTCTAAGGTGAGGAATGAGAGGAGAAAAATTGGAAAAGAATATTAACCTGATTGCTATTCTGTGGATAGCTTTAGGTGCCATGAGTTTCATGGCTGGCTTTATGGTTTTTGTCATTCTATTCGGGGTGTCTTTTATCCCTCATATGGGATATGAAGCACCTGTTATTCTAAGAAGTGTAGGATTAGGTATTGGTCTGTTTTTGGTGATTCTTTCTATTCCCAACATCATCTGCGGTATTGGACTGACCAAAAAGAAGGAATGGGCAAGAATCCTTACCCTGATTTTGGCATTTATATCCCTGCTGAATTTCCCGTTAGGGACGGCCCTGGGGATATATTCTTTTGTGATTCTGCTGAAGGATGAGACCATCCAGCTTTTTAAAGCTTAGCTGACAAAAAGACCCAGGTGCATTTATTCTATTTCACAATCCGAGGAATAAGAGGGTTTATTCGTGTAACAATCTCATAGTTAATGGTGCCGCATAGAGAAGCCAGGTAATCAGCTGTAATTTTTTCCCTGCCCTGCCGACCAAGGAGGACCACTTCATCTTCGACTCTTACAACCGGAATGTCTGTAATATCAGCGGTGATGAAGTTCATTGCAACTCTGCCGCGAAGAGGAGCTCTTTTCCCGTTGACTAGAACATAGGAAGAGTTTGAAAGACCCCGGTCATAACCGTCATTATATCCAACAGGAATTACAGCTAATTTTGTCGGACGTGTTGTCTTGAATGTACAGCCGTATCCTATGAAAGCATCCTCCGGGATTTCTTTTATTTGGACGATTCTGGCTTTCCATGAAAGGACAGGTTTCAACTCAATAGGCTTCCTCCGGGCCTGAATGCAGGAGAGGTAGGTTTCCCTGGAAGGCCACAGGCCATATATTCCGATTCCAATCCGGACCATGTCAAAATATGTCTCAGGAAAAAGAATGGCTGCTGCTGAACAAGCTGTATGTTTTATTGGGATCTCAATATTATTTTTTTTCAAAATATCGATGTATTGATTGTATTTTTCGAGTTGACTCTGAGCATAGCTGTGATCGATAGTGTCCTCAATATTGGCAAAATGGGTGGATAATCCCTCGATCTTGAGATAAGGATATTCCTGTATTTTTATAATGAGGGATAACAATTTATCCCTATCTATACCCTGACGATAGACACCGGTCTCGGTTTTTATATGGAGATAAACATTTTTCTTGATTGCTGAAGTGATTTCCCCAAGTTTTTTTATTGTTTCCTCATTGTATACAGTCAGGCGGAAATTATTTTCCACTGCCATCCTGAGTTCTGAAAGAGGGACATAACCGAGCAGAATGATTGTCAGACTAATTCCATTTTTTTTAAGAATCAAAGCCTCATCGAGAGAATTTACTCCCAGCCAGTCAGCACCATATCTGGCGGCCAACTCTGAAATCTCTATGAGACCGTGTCCGTAACTGTTAGATTTTACAATGACAGCCATTTTTCTTTCCGGGCCTATAAGGTTTCTGAATTGCTGGATGTTATGCTTTAAAGCAAACGAATCAATTTCAACCCACTGAAGTAAGTCTTTTTTCATTGTAAATTCACTTTTTACATGAATAATAGTTTAGATAGATTTGTACTACTACTTGATTACAACATTTACTTTGTCTTTCAACAGTACTTTGAATTTTTCAGCATCTGCTGGAGTTCCTTCATACAGGCCGTAATGAATTGGAATCGCGATTTTAGCCTTAACATCACATGCTGCATCAGCAGCCTCTCTGACACTGTTCATTGTGTAAGTCTGGCCGAGCGGCAGCATGGCAATATCGCATTCAAATGTTTTCATTTCCGGGATGCGCTCTGTATCTCCTGCATGATAGATTCTCACACCGTCGACTGTGATAATGTAACCTACCCATTTATTTGCTTTCGGGTGAAAATTAGTTTTTACTACATTATAAGCAGGTACTGCTTCAATTTTTATATCATTGACAGAGGTTTTAAAACCTGGCTCAGATTCCAATATCCTGGCATTCTCGATCCCTGCAAGTTTGGAAGAACAGTCTTTTGTAGCAACAATCACAGTATCTTTAGTTGCTATTTTTTTGATGTCTGAAGGAGAAAAATGGTCACTGTGGCTGTGTGTGATGAGAATAATATCAGCCCTGTCTGCTTTTTTAATGTGAAAAGGGTCAATATAGATGATTTTCCCTCCAGCAGTAATTTTTACGGCGGACTGGCCAAACCATTGGATATTTTTTACCATTTCCATAGGATTATCTCCTTTTATTATTGTAGCATTTGCTGATTGAATATTAAAACCCACCAAAAAAATTAAAGCTGGCAGGATACATAATATTTTCATTGTTTGCCTCCTTTTCGTGTGTATATAATACCATTTTTGGAAGTAAGCTTAAATCGTTAATTTAGATTATCTTTTTACTGTTTGCTTCTTTTAAAAGGAACAGATAAACTTGAGCACTATGCCTGAGGAAACGCTGACTTTAAAAAGAATATTCCACTTTTGGATACCCCTTGCAGCTACATGGTTTATGATGGCTGTAGAGGGGCCGTTTTTAGCAGCGGTCATTGCCCGTCTGACAGATCCAAAATTCAACCTGGCTGCTTATGGAGTCGCTTTCTCTTTTGCCATATTAATGGAGTCGCCGATTATTATGATCATGAGTGCATCGAATGCACTGGTAAAAGACAGAGATTCTTTTCTCAAATTAAGAAATTTTACTTATTTATTGAATGGAGTCATAACTGTTGTTATGATTATTTTTTTGCTGCCTTCAGTATTCAACTTCATTACAATCCAGCTGATCGGATTGCCTGAAAATGTATCTCGGCTAACACATTATGCATGCATTGTTTTACTCCCCTGGCCAGCTGCCATTGGCTATAGGAGATTTTATCAGGGCATTCTAGTCAGCAGCCATCTTCCAAAGAGGGTTGCTTACGGGACAGTGGTTCGTTTGTCCTCAATGGCAATAACAGCTTTAATTTGTTACTGGTTTTTTAACCTGACTGGTGCTGTGGTGGGTACAATGGCGCTTTCGTTAGGAGTTATGGCGGAAGCAGTAGCGAGCAAGTTTATGGCCAAAAAATCGGTTAATCGTCTTTTGTTAAAAAAATCGAAGGAAAAATCATTAAGCTACAGATTTATTTCGGCTTTTTATTTTCCTCTGGCACTGACTTCTATTCTGAGTTTATCTGTTCAGCCAATGTTAACTTTTTTTATAGGGCACAGCCGGATGGCACTAGAATCTTTAGCAGTACTACCTGTTATAAATTCCCTCGTTTTTATTTTTAGATGCACTGGATTTTCCTTTCAAGAAGTTGCCATAGCTTTATTTGGTGAGAATAATGAATTTTATAAACCACTGAGAAATTTCGCAGTTCTTCTCGGGCTCATTGTAACAGCAGGACTTTCTTTCGTAGCTTTTACGCCGCTGTCTTTTCTTTGGTTCCATAAAGTCAGCGGCCTTTCTTTGGAATTGACACGGTTTGCCAATCTTCCAACTAAAATAGTGTCAATAATGCCCGGCCTGGTGGTTTTGCTCTCTTTTCAGAGGGCATTGCTTGTGAATAATAGAAAAACAAAGCCGATAACTGTTGCCACTGTCATTGAAGTAGTTGCCATCATAACAATTCTTCTGTTCACGATTGATTTTTTTGGAATTGTAGGTGCTGTTGCAGCAGCTGTGGCTCTTATTATTGGCCGTTTTTTGGCAAACAGTTATTTGGTTATTCCTGTTCTTCAGGTGTTGAAAAAGGGAAGACACGGATGATATAAAGTATGTTTAAATTTTTTATATTGAATTCGGTTTTTTTACTTACATAATTTTTGTATTATGGAAGATAATCATCTGAAAAATCAGAAGGAGACTTAAATATGATTTCTTTTCGGTTTATTACAAAATACAGGGCGTTTTTGATTTTGTGTATGATGTTATTTGTGTTTTTATCCTGTGTCCAGATGCAGGCAAGACCTCAGAAAAAGATAGAGTCGACAGATCCTGCGCTGCGTTTAAAGTGGTTTGAGCAGCATACGGCCATGAAGGAAAGTTCGATTTTTAAAGGCTTAAAATGGCGTTTTATCGGACCCGATGTTATCAGTGGAAGATGCACAGACATCGCTGTTCCCAAGGGCAGTAGACAAACGATTTATGTTGGCGCAGCTACAGGGGGAGTATGGAAAACTGTGAATTCAGGAATAACATGGGAACCCATCATGGATGATGTTCCTTCCATATCCATTGGGGATATTGCAATCGCGCCGTCCAATGCTGATATTGTATGGATTGGAACAGGTGAGGCTAATATTTTCCGTGCATCGGTTGCAGGAACCGGTGTTTACAAATCTATAGATGCAGGCAAAACATGGCAGCATATGGGCTTGGCCGGCACTCATACTGTCAGCCGGATTGTGATCCATCCGAAGAAATCGGATATTGTTTATGTTGCATCGACCGGGCATGAATGGACTGACAATGAAGATCGTGGAGTGTTTAAAACTACTGATGGAGGAAAGACCTGGCAGAAGGTATTCTATATCAGTGAAAGAATCGGTGCATGTGATCTTGTGATGGATCCTAAAAAGAACAATACACTCTACGCTTCTATGTGGAATAGAATCCGCAGGCGCTGGAGTGATCCTCAACCCGGTCCTGGAGACGGGATTTTTAAGACAACTGATGGAGGAAAGACCTGGAAGCAGATAACAAACGGACTTCCTGATCTGGCACACACAGGGAGAATCGGTATTGATATCGCCAGAAGCAATCCAAAAGTACTCTATGCTTTTGTCGACAATCATAATCCTGGCCAGATGCCCAAAGAGGGTGAGAGGGATGCCTACGGAAGGTTGAAAAAAGGAAGAAAAATCGTTGGCGCAGAAGTTTACCGTTCCGATGATAGGGGAGAAAACTTGACAAAGGTGAGTCCCTCTAACGAGATGATGGAGGGATTTGGAGGTACCTACGGCTGGGTTTTTGGACAGATACGGGTTGATCCTAACGATGAAAATACAATTTATATAATGGGTCTTGCACTGGCGAAATCCACGGATGGAGGCAAGTCGTTCAAGAGGCTGTACTTTACCGGGCTGCACGGTGACCACCACGGCCTTTGGATAGACCCTGAGGATTCAAATTATCTTATCAATGTCAATGATGGAGGAGTTAATGTTTCCTATGATGGTGGCGAGAAATGGAGGGATTCTCATACTATCCATCCGGTTGTCCAGTTCTACAATGTTGCTTATGACATGGAAAAACCGTTCAATATTTACGGTTCGGTGCAGGACCATGGTACTTACAGGGGTAATGTGGCTCATAATCTTCCCTGGAGGCAAAGACCGCAAGGCCTCATGACACGGTGGGAAAGTGCGCCCGGCGGCGAAGGAACCACAATTGCCGTTGACACAACAAATCCAAATATCATGTATTCATCATCTTTTTACGGAAGGCTGCAGAGGTCTGAATATAAGCCAGGGTTGACTGGAAAATGGATAACCAGGAGTATTGTTCCCAAGGCTGGCCAAGATGAACCTCCTCTTCGCGGCCAATGGCTCGCCCCGACAATAATTTCTCCTCACAATCATAAGGTCATCTACCACGGTATGCAGTATCTATTCCGTTCGAAAGATATGGGAGAGACATGGGAAAGAATCAGTCCTGACCTGTCCTATAATGATCCCGATCGAATTGGAAAACTTCCGTTTGCCATTCCTCATCAATGTTTGACAGATATTTCTGAATCGCCTTTTCAATTCGGCCTTATTTATGTTGGAACGGACGACGGTAGAGTCCATATAACAAAAAATGGTGGCAAGACCTGGACAGAGATTGTCAATGGACTTCCATATAATAAACATGTTTCAAGGGTTGTCGCTTCAAAATATGATAAAGGCACGGTCTATCTGACACTTAATGGTCGAAGAGATGATGATTTCACAGATTATATCTATAAGTCTACAGATTATGGTCAGACCTGGATCGATATTTCCGGGAATATCCCGGGTGGACCTGTTAATGTCATTAGAGAAGACCCAAAAAATAAAGATGTGCTCTATGTTGGCACAGATTTAGGTGTATATGTAACAGTTAATAGTGGGAAAGAATGGCAGGTGCTGGCAAACGGCCTTCCGAATTGTTTTGTTTGGGACCTTATCATTCACCCCCGTGATAACACTCTGGTAATCGCTACAAACGGACGGGGAATGTATGTAATTGATGATGTGTCTCCGATTCAAAAATATAGGCAGTAGAGTCAGGATAAAATAAAACCTGTAATAGAATATTTACTCAGGATGTATTACTAAGAGAAAAAAATTGGCTTTGAAAAGGAGTAAGAAATGAACGTTTATATCATTATTATTTTACTTTATCTTGCAGCATTAACAATCATGAATTTCTGGAAGTCGAGGAAGGTAAAGACTCAGGACGACATGATGCTTGCAGGAAGGTCAATACCTGTATACAAGATGGTCTTCACTCTTATTTGTACATGGATCGGGTCAGGAACCTTTATAGCAGGTGCAGAGTTTGCGGCAAAAGCAGGATGGAGTGCCATGTGGCAGCCTGCAGGAGCGTGGGTTGGCATCATAATTATTTATTTTCTGGCGGCGAAAATAAGGACATTCGGTCAATATACGGTTGGAGATATTTTAGAAGAAAGATTCGGCCCTGTGGCGAGAATTTTCGGTGCAATTGCTATCTTCATTAGTTTTACTGTAATCGTAAGTTACCAGTTCAAGGCTGGAGGTTATGTTTTAAATGCCATCTCAGACGGTGCAATTTCTACAGACCAGGGGATGTTTATGGCAGCGGCTTTTGTAATTATGTTCACATTTATTGGCGGAATGATCGCTATTGCTAACACCGACCTTCCCAATGGTATTATTATTTTGAGTGCAACAATTCTTTCTACACCGTTTGTTATGTTTGCAGCTGGAGGGTGGGATAAAATAAAGGCAGTTTTGCCCCAGTCTCATTTCCAGGTGTTCAGTTCCCAATTTGGGGGAAACCCTTATTTAAAGATTCCTGCAATTGGGATTTCTGGAATGCTGCTGTTGTTAGGTGTACAGAGTATGTATCAAAAATTTTACAGTGCAAGAAATCCGAGTGAAGCTAGGAAGGCTGCAGGAATCTGGGTAGTCGGTACTATTATTATTGAAGGTGTTGCTGTTGTGATGGCGGTCTTCGCTGCCTCTTATTTCTGGCCTGAATTGCAGTCCGGAGCAATGGATCATGCTGAAGTTATTGTCCAGGCTGCAAAAAGAATGATACCTCTGCCGGTTGGAGTTATGTTGTTAGGTGCGGCAACCGCAGTGGTCATTTCAACAGGGATGAATTATCTGTTATCTCCGACAACAACTTTAATTCATGATATATACCAGAGGTTTTTAACAAAAAAGTCTGCGCAAAAAGAGGAATCAGAGAAAATGCTAATATGGCTGCAGAAAGGCTTAATCATTATTGTTGGATTAATTGCCTTTTTCATGGCATGGAAAATGGTATCAGTACTTGAGAGCGCTTATTTTGCATATACATTATATGGTGTTGTCGTCACCCCTCCTCTATTAGCTGCTCTGGTCTCAAAGAGAGTCACCAAAACTGCAGGGCTTGTTTCCATCATATCAGGCACTATTATTATTTTATTCTTGAAAGTGTCAGGTTACATCTGGCCGTCGATTATGGTTCCTGTCGGTGATCCTAATGGCGATCCTTTTGGGATCCCGATTCTTTACCCCGCGTTAGCTGTTGTCCTGCTCAGCTTGATTGTTATTTCGTGTATTACAAAGCCTCCTTCAAAGGAAGTGCTCAAAAAATTCTTTCCTGAAAAGACTTAAAGCGATAGGCCTTAGAGCTTGAAGATAGGGAATAAAGACTGGCAGTTGATGTAATAAAATACATTGATATAATAAGATTTGTTAACGGGGAGAAAAAGACAATATCGGGAGGTGTAAAAACATGATAGTACATGGTAAGGATTACAAACCTTTTGTTTCGGCATTTAATGACGAAACCTATTCAAGTACCATAGTCGCGAAACGAGGGGCTTCACCCATCCCTTGCGGGAAAAGTAAAGTTGTAACGCTTGAGAGTGTCATCGAAATAATACAGGATGGGGATACTATTTCCTATCCTCATTATTACCGGATGGGGGATAAAGGCCTTAAACTTATAGTTGATAAATTGAGGGAGCAGGGCAAGAAAGGGATAATACTCTATGCCAATGCGATTTTTGACCATACAGACCCATGGCTTTACGAGGCCTTCCAGGATGGGACACTCGGGGGGCTGTACGGGAATGTCTACAGGAAATTTGGCACTCATGTGATGGCTGGAGATCTGCTTCCATGGATTTCTGTTGGATTTTCGCATGGAAACAGGGTCAGGAAGCTGCAGACAGGCGAAGTTAAGGTCAAAGTGGGTTTTGGCCCTGTGCCGATTGCTGATGTCTATGGAAATGCCAATGGCTTAATGGGAAAGGAAAGTCAACTTTGCGGTCCTTTAGGCTTATTCGCTGCTGATTGTGAATTTGCTGACTATATCTGTTTACTGGCAGGTACCGTGAGTAGTGACTTTATCGTCCCTGCCTCGATTTCAATGGAAAATGTGGATTTTGTTGTTCCGGTTGAAACACCCGGACTGGCTGCTGGGATAGGAGGAGGGACACTTGACATTGGGAAGGCCAGGAGCCATCCCTTCAATGCAAGAATAGCTGAGAACGTAACAAGAGTAATGGAAGCGTCTGGCGTTGTGAAAGATAATTTCAATTTCCAGGTCGGCGCAGGTGCAGGTCTCATTGTGCTTGATAATATAAGAAATATTCTCAAGAAAGCAGGGATCAGGGCTAACTTTTCCATTGGGGGTATTACTTCCATGCATGTTGAAATGCTTGAAGAGGGAACAGTCAGATACTTACTGCACGGCCAGCTTTTTGAGCCAAGTACAAAGGTTGTTCATTCTCTACTTTACCATCCCGGACATGTGGAAATGACTGCGGGATGTTACGCATCGGTGGCCAACAAGGAAAGTGCTGTTAACATGCTTGATTTTGCCGTACTGTCAGCTCTTGAAGTAGATTTGGGTTTCAATGTGAATACTGTTTGTGCCAACGGCCGGATTATTGGGGGAATCGGTGGAGGGCAGGATGTGGCTGCGGGTGCGGAGCTTACAGTAATTTTCCTGCCTATTGCAACAGGGAAAAATGGAATAGGATTTCCAAAGGTTGTTGAAAAGGTCTATACACGTTCAACCCCCGGAGAAGTTGTGGATATTGTAGTGACAGAAGAATATGCATCCGTCAATCCAAAAAGTAAAAGCTGTTACCGGGATGCTGTTATAGAAAACGCAGGAAAATTCGGACTGAAAATTGTTCCTATTGAAGAACTTCATGAATTGTCAGTAATGAGGGCGAAAGAGATAGGAAAAATTCCTCATAGAAGAGAAGCTACGGATGAAATAGTCCATATCATTGAATGGCGGGATGGAACCCTGCTTGATGTATTAAAGAAGCCAGTAGAATTTAAATGAGGAGGGAAGTAATGAGAAGAAAAAAAATTATTGTTTTTTTAACAATCTTATTTGTGTTTGGAGTATTTATGATGTCTCAAGAAGTCGTTAAACCAATAAAATTTACAATTTTATATGACAATTATGTGTTTAATGAAGACACAAAAGCAGATTGGGGGTTTTCTTGTTTGATAGAAGGGACCGAAAAGACTATATTGTTTGATACTGGAACCCATAGTGAGATTCTCCTGCATAATGTTGCCCAGCTCGGTGTTGACTTGAAAGAAGTAGATCAGATTGTTATAAGCCACAATCATGGTGACCATACAGGAGGACTTTTTTCAGTTCTGGATATTAAACATGATATTCCAGTTTATCTGCCGGTTTCATTTCCTTCTGAGTTTGTCACTAGGGTTGAGAATAAAAAAGCTAAGGTCATAAGTGTTGATAAGCCTTTAGAAATATGCAGGGATGTTTATCTCACAGGCGAGATGGGAGATAGAATAAAAGAACAGTCGTTAATCATAAATACTAGTAAAGGATTGGTGATTGTTACCGGATGTTCGCATCAAGGAATTGTAAATATTCTCAAGAGAGCTCAGGAGATGTTTGATAAGCAGATTTACCTGGTTTTTGGCGGATTTCATCTAATGGCAAAATCAGATGCCGAATTGAAAGAAATTATCCACAGTTTTAAGGAAATTGGAGTCATGAAATGCGGTGCGACTCACTGTACTGGAGATAAAGCCATTGCAATGTTCAAAGAAGCTTACGGCAAAGATTATGTCCCAATGGGAACCGGAAAAGTTCTGGAAGTTACTAGATAAAACCCAAAAGTTTGCCTGGATTATCCACTAGCCAAATCAATTTCACCGCGAGCATAGGCTTGGTGCCAGCCTTCTGATACAGGCAGTTTCTTGTACCAGAGAATCCGTTCTGCCTCAAGCAGATTGCGGGGAATTCCCATGAAGTCAGCAGCACAGATTACTTTATGCTCGGGAGAAGCCAGGGATGACACATGATCCAGCCACTGTTCTCCTTCCTTGGAACGCATAAGGTGATGGTCAAGAATCAATGTGTCAACTTTTTTAGCAAGGTGCAAAGTTCTTTGCAGCACACTTTCTTGCTTTTCTAGTGTAAGATTATGTAAATAGAGAGGCGGGCCAGAGGCTATTATTATATTGGGTTTCCAGGCAATAATCTGATCGATTGCATCATTATTAAGCATTTGAATATCTGATGCATGCACAAAAATCTCTCCGCATTCTTCGACTCTTGTCATCATAACGCTGCCTCCACGCCCGTTCTGTTCCCCATGCGGAACAGGAAGGGAAAAACATAAGGGCCCATTGCTTTTTCCTTCAGCAACAGGGAGAGTTCTGCCAAGATGTTTAGAAAGTGCCTTGGCTCGGTTAATCTGATTAGCCGAAAGGTCATTTGTCCCTTTAGTCCAGAATCTTGCATGAGGGCAAGTGTTGATTATATTTTTTGCGGATAGCTGGTAAGGATTGGCATTAACCAGTGGATGATGGTCTCCATGATAGTGGCTGATCACTATATCTGTGGCATTTTTCAATGATTCTATTATTAGGCTTCTTATTTTTTCACAGGCTCTTACCTGAACAGGATGGGGTAGCAACCCGTGTCGCTTGAATCCCAGCGCAATGCCAGGGTCGATTACGATATTTCGATCTTTTGTCTTAATTACAGTGCACAAGCTCCGAACCCCTAAAGATTCGGCTCCGATTATTTCTATTCGCATTACTAAGTTCTTGCCTGGTTTAAAATTATGCTACCACTGCCCTCAGGTAAAGGCAAATATGCTTTCAAAAGGGAAAGGAACAGGCTGTTTTAGTGACAAGATGTCGGAACATGAAGACCTGTAATATGATTCATGATAAAATAATAAAAAAAGGTGATTGCATGAGTGAATTATTAAACCGATGTGATTTTTTTAAAATATGCTGGAATGGGTGCTGCGGCATTTGCACTTTCGCAGTTTTATCCGGGCTGTAAAAAGGCAGTAAATAAACCAAATATCGTCTATATAAGGAAAAAGAATTGACTTAGAAGCTGCAAATTTGATTTTAGTTTTTATTTGAGAATTGTTAGAAGAAATTGAGTTTTTAGTTGTGTTCCATCTAAATCAGAAGTATAATTTTGGACTTCCAAATGATGATTGCTGTTTCTTATCCAACATTATTATCTGACTCGCATCCATTTATTATCTCGCATTCATTCATTATTTTCGTGACATAAATTTAATAAGGAGAAATATTCAATGAAAAAAAGCCGCATTTTAATCGTAATTGTATTAGCAATATTTCTATCCGCTGGCAGCCTGCTGGCTGAAAACACACCAATTAAGAAGGCAAACTATAAGCTTGCAGCCAGATTTTCCCCGGCTAAAATGAAAAAAATGGTATTCAGTACATCAGTCAGTCCTCACTGGCTTAAACACAGCGACCGCTTCTGGTACACCTTTGAAACCCCTGAGGGAAAGTCATATTACATTGTTGATCCTGTAAAAAAGTCAAAGAGGTTTCTCTTTGATAATGTCAAGAGGGAAAGTCATATTACATTGTTGATCCTGTAAAAAAGTCAAAGAGGTTTCTCTTTGATAATGTCAAGAGGGAAAGTCATATTACATTGTTGATCCTGTAAAAAAGTCAAAGAGGTTTCTCTTTGATAATGTCAAGATGGTAGCATTGCTCACTATGATGACAAAGGACCCATATGATGCCGAACATCTCCCGATAAAGAAAATAAAATTTGTAAAGAAAGACACCGCAATACAATTTGAAGTTGAAAGCTCCCAGTATGAAGAAAAAATCAAAAAAGAAGACAAAGTAGTAGAGGAAGAAGAGAAAAAAGAAAAAGAAGAAGAGAAGGCTGAAAAAGAAAAACCTAAGAAAAAGATCTTTGGTTTTTAGTACAATATTGCAACCGGAAAACTTACAATGCTGAAAGATTATAAGAAACCCGAGGAAAAACCGAAATGGGCATCTATCTCTTATATTAGCATGTGCGATTCAAACAGATTTTTTATCGATAATTATTCCAGGGTCAATACAGTTCCGAAAGCGAAACTGTGTAATAATCTGGGAAACAAAATTTTTGATTTAGAGACCGCTGACCTTTCGACTCTTATGGCGGCGGGTTTTAAATTCCCCGAGCCGTTCAAAGTAAAAGCAAATGACGGCATTACTGACCTGTACGGAGTCATGTATAAACCATTTGATTTCGATAAAGACAAAAAATATCCGATTATCGCTTATGTGTATCCCGGGCCTCAGACTGAATCAGTGTCTAAATCCTTTTCCACGAGTGGAGACCGAAATTTCAGGCTGGCTCAGTTTGGATTTGTTGTTATCACTGTGGGGAATCGCGGAGGGCATCCCAGCCGTTCCAAATGGTATCATAATTACGGATACGGCAATCTTCGTGATTATGGGTTAGCTGATAAAAAGGCTGCAATCGAGAAGCTGGCTGAGAGATGTCCTTTCATCGATATCGACAAAGTCGGTATATTCGGACATTCCGGAGGAGGCTTCATGTCAACGGCTGACATGCTGGTCTATCCCGATTTTTTCAAGGTTGCGGTATCCTCTTCAGGAAACCATGAAAATAATATCTATAATAGATGGTGGAGTGAAAAACATCATGGAGTAAAAGAAGTCAAAGACGATAAAGGAAATATCAAATTCGAATATGATATTGAGAAAAATTCTGAACTTGCAAAGAATCTCAAGGGACACTTGCTGCTTACTACAGGCGATATTGATAATAATGTCCACCCGGGATGTACAATAAGTATGGCAAATGCACTGATCCGTGCAAACAAGAGATTCGATTTCTTTGTCTTCCCTGGTCAGCGACATGGTTATGGAAACATGAATGACTATTTCTTCTGGTTAAGATCGGATTATTTCTGCAGGTACTTGATCGGAGATTATTCTCAAAGTGTTGATGTAGTAGAACTCAACCGGGAAAAAGAGATGAGCGGAAGTAAAGAGAAGAAATAGATTGATATCATTTTAAATGAAAGGAGGTAAAGCAATGTTTTTTAATCGCAAGTTTTATTGGCATCAAATACTAATTTTATGCATTTGTGTACTATCGATAGCGATGATTGTTTCGCCGCTTCAGGCAAAAAAGGTCAAACCTCAAAAAAGGATCCAATCGACTGACCCGGCCCTGAGGATGGAATGGTTTGACCAGCATGTGGAAATGAAAAAAAGCTCTAAGTTCAAAGACTTAAAGTGGCAGTTTATTGGCCCTACTAATGTAAGCGGCAGATGTACTGATATCGCTGTTATTACTCCTAAAGGGGAGAATTATACGATATATGTTGGAGCTGCCTCAGGAGGTGTTTGGAAAACAGAAAATGAGGGCACAACATGGAAGCCTATTTTTGATCAAGGGCATTCGACTTCTATAGGCGATTTGGCTGTTGCCCCTTCCAATCCTGAAATTATATGGGTAGGAACAGGTGAGGCGAATATATTCAGAAGCTCTCAGGTCGGAAGCGGAATATATAAGTCAACAGATGGAGGTAAGACTTGGAAGCATATGGGCCTTGCTGATACACTTACAATTGCAAGGGTTGTCATTCATCCTGAAAACCCGGATGTTGTCTATGTCGCTGCTTCAGGCCATGAGTGGACAGACAATGAGGAGCGTGGAGTCTTCAAAACTACAGATGGAGGAAAAACCTGGGGGAAAGTTCTTTATATCGATATGAAGACAGGAGCCATTGATCTTGTAATGGATTCGAAAGATTGTAATACTCTCTATGCGGCGGCATGGGAAAGGGTCCGTAATAAGTGGAATGATCCCAGGACTGAGCCGAGTTACAGCGGGTCCGGGATATATAAGACCACAGATGGTGGAAATACCTGGAAGCCTATTAATAATGGGCTTCCCGATGCAAACCATAGAGGCAGAATCGGTATTGACCTCTGCCGCTCTAATCCAAGCGTTCTTTATGCTTTTGTCGATAATTACGAGATAGCCCGCGAACCAACCGAAGAGGAATTGAATGATGCGTATGGAGTTCCTTCTTGTGGGTTTATTAAAGGTGCAACTGTGTACCGTTCTGATGATAAGGGAGAATCTTGGACTCGAGTAAGCGGGCTGACAGAGGAGATGAAGCGCTACATGGAATACCATTCCGGAACTTTCGGTTGGGTTTTTGGGCAGATTCGTGTTGATCCCAACGACGAAAACACTGTCTACACCATGGGATTAGCTCTTAATGTTTCGAATGACGGTGGAAAGACATTCCGCAGGTTAAGGGGAATGCACGGGGATCATCACGGGCTGTGGATTGATCCGGATAATTCCAATTACCTTGTAAACGTCAATGATGGCGGGATAGCGATATCCTATGATAAGGGAAAGACATGGAAGACGTTTACGTATAATCTTCCTTTGTGTCAATTTTTCAATATAAGCTGCGATATGAATACTCCGTTTCGTGTTTATGGGTCCATGCAGGATCACGGCAGCTTCAAGGGAACTGTTGATTTGAGCAGAGGACGTGACAAAATACCGGCAGTGAATTTTGAAGGAGCTCCTGGCGGCGAAGGCTCCAGCCATGCGATTGATCCTACTAACTCAAATATTATATATTCATCAGGTTTTTACGGCACACTTTCCAGGACAGATCTCAGCATTCCGGGAAGGGAAGGAAGAAAAAGCATCCTTCCGAGACAGTATGAAAACGAACCACGATTGAAAGGACAGTGGGTAGCGCCCACCATCATCTCTCCTCACAATAATAAAATAATATATCATGGGATGCAGTATCTTTTCCGTTCAAGGGACAGGGGAGATACCTGGGAAAAAATCAGCCCGGATCTGACCTATAACAACAAGGATGAACTTGGTGATATTCCTTTTCAGACGATTTTTTCAATCTCCGAGTCTCCTTTGAAGTTCGCTCTGATATATGTAGGAACAGACGACGGTAAAGTTCACGTGACCAAAGACGGAGGAAAAAACTGGAAAGAAATAATGACAGGACTGCCCTATAAGAAATGGGTGTCGAGAATTGTTGCTTCTGCTTTTGACCTTGGAACAGTGTATATGACTCAAAATGGGAAACGGGATGACGATTTTGCTGCCTATGTATGGAAATCGACAGACTACGGCAAAACGTGGGTAGATATTTCCGGCAATATTCCACTTGGTCCGGTTAATGTGATAAGAGAAGATCCGGTTGACAGAAACATTTTGTACGTTGGAACAGACCTTTCGGTGTATGTATCTAAAGACGGAGGCAAGAATTGGGATGTGCTTGGGGGCAATCTTCCATCAACATATGTGCACGACCTGATCATTCACCCCCGCGATAATATCATAGTAATTGCAACACACGGTCGCGGTATGTGGGCGATGGATGCGAATCCCATAAACGAGAAGGATAAAATAAGACAGCGCAGATATTTTTAAAGCAGACACCTTTTGTTCCATTAAAATAGGGCAGATTAAAGTTTAATACGCATTAGGGCAAACTTTTTTAATGCTATTTCGTTATAATTAATAGATGGATTCTGCTTGTTCTGGAAATGTTTCTGATATTAAGTGGAGGTCTGCATGTTTAAAAACTATCTAAAGATCACATTACGCAATATCCTCAGACATAAAGGATATTCCTTTATTAACATCGCAGGTCTGGCAATTGGAATGGCCTGCTGCCTTTTAATAATGATATGGGTTCTGGATGAATTGAGTTATGAAAAGTTCCATGAAAATGCTTTCTGTCTATACAGAGTTGAAGAAAATCAACATTATTCCGGGAGGATATTTCATGTAAATGTGACTCCATATCCACTGGCCCCTGCGCTTAAAGGTGAAATCCCGGAAATTATTGATGCGGCAAGATATGTTTATCCGGGGGGCATGCTGCTACGTTATGGCGACAAGGTATTTTTTGAGAGTAATATAAGAGCGGTTGACCCTTCCTTTTTCCACATGTTTACATTTCTTTTTATGTCGGGAGATAAGGATAAAGTCTTAGACTCGCCTTATTCATTGGTGATTTCAGAGAAAATTGCAGAGAAGTATTTCGGCAATGAAGATCCAGTGGGTAAGGTAATCTCTGTTAATAACCAACATGATTTTATAGTGACCGGTGTAATACAAAATGTCCCTCATAACTCTTATCTACAGTTTGATATGGTTATCCCTTATGAATTTTTAAAAAAGACAGGAAAAACCAATGATCATTTTGGAAGTAATTCTATTCGTACATTTGTACAGCTCCAGAAGGGCATTCCGGTAGAGCAGGCCAATGAAAAGATTTTCGGTTTTATCAGAACCCGTATTCCTGAAAGCGCAACCGATCTGGAACTGATGCCTTATACACGCATTCATCTTCACAGCTACTTTGGCTATGAAAAAAGCATGGGTGCCGTTCAATATGTATATATTTTTTCCATAATTGCCGTGTTTGTGCTTCTTATAGCTTGTATCAATTTTATGAATCTTTCTACGGCAAGGTCAGCCAATCGTGCCAGGGAGGTGGGATTAAGAAAAGTTGTCGGAGCATTAAAAGGCCACCTAGTCCGCCAATTTTATGGGGAATCTGTTATATTCGCATTCATAGCACTAATTTTTGCGGTTATTATTGTTTCTCTTTTACTTCCTGTTTTCGGCACACTGGCCGGAAAGCAATTATCCTGGAGTATATCAGGAATATTACCAGTTTTTCTCGGCCTTATAGGAATCACATTATTTACAGGCATTCTTGCAGGGACCTATCCCGCACTATTTTTGTCTGCCTTTCAACCCGTAAAAGTCCTCAAAGGCAGCCTGAAATCCGGCGTGGCAAATTCAAGGTTCAGAAAGGTCCTGGTTGTTGTTCAGTTTTCTCTTTCGATTCTTTTAATCATTGGAACAACTGTTGTTTACAAGCAGCTAAATTATATGAAGAATGAAAAATTGGGATGGGATAAGGAGCATCTGGTTTATATTCCTTTAAGGGCTGATATTAAAAAATCGTATAAAGTCCTCAAGAATGAGCTTATCAAAGACTCCAGGATCCTAGGTGTTTCTGGCACCTCCCAACTGCCATCTTATATATCAAGCAATTCCAGTGGGGCGGATTGGGATGGAAAAGACCCGGAGCAGAAAATATTAATCGGCTTTAATTCGGTTGATTATGATTTTATTGAGACACTGAAAATTGAGATGCTTGAAGGGCGGAGATTTTCTCGTGACTTTCCTTCTGACCTCTCTCATACATTTATCGTCAATGAAGAGGTAGTTAAGATCATGGAAAAAAAATCTGTAGTAGGAGAGCGTTTTTCTTTTGTTGGGGTCAAAGGATCGATAGTCGGAGTCATGAAAAATTTCCATTATCAACCTCTGCGGAACAATATAGAACCTCTTGCCATTATTGTGGCTCCTGATTATCTACAGTATATGTTTATACGGATTCCGCCTGGCAGTATTTCTGCTTCACTCAAGTTTATTGAAGAGACATGGAAACGGGTTGTTCCTGATTACCCTTTTGATTACAGATTTATGGATGAAGATTTCAATATTATGTATAGGGAAGAAGAAAGAGTGGGAACCCTGCTAAAGTATTTTGCGGCTCTTGCAGTATTTATTGCCTGCCTCGGTCTGTTCGGGCTTGCTTCATATACAGCAGAACAGCGGACCAAGGAGATTGGTATCCGCAAAGTTCTCGGTGCATCTGTTTCTAAAATCATTATTCTCCTCTGCCGTGAATTTTTTCTTCTTGTACTGCTGGCAAACGTAATAGCCTGGCCCACAGCTTATTTTATCATGAAGAACTGGCTTCAAGGTTATGCTTACAGGACAAGCCTGGGAGCGATGATATTCGTAGCAACAATGGCAGTAGCGTTGGTGGTTGCTATTATCTCTGTGGGCTTCCAGGCGCTTAGAGCGGCGACTGCCAATCCGACTGAAGCATTGAAATATGAGTAGGGGAGAAATAAGAATAATGGGCCCTGGCTGTTTGAGGTTTTGAATCGGATAACCGTCTTTGCCGATAGAGCCGTAACAGGCCATATAGATTTCCCATTGTCCTCCTGAACGGCACCCTGAGAGAAAACTGGAACAGGCCAGTCTCTTTTGTATAAAATGGAATCAATTAGAAACAATGAACACTACAGACTGTACAAGGATATGCCACAGCGATGAAAGTTTCTGAGGGAAAAGGAATACTTTATGCAGTATGCTGTTATACTCTCTGGGGCTTGCTCCCTGTCTACTGGAAAGCCCTCCGTAGTATCCCGGCTTATGAAATTTTAGGTCACAGGATCACCTGGTCATTTCTGCTTCTGATTCTGATATTGTTCTCGAAAAATCACTGGAAGTGGATAAGAACAAAATTAAAAAATCGCAGAACAATTGTCACATTTCTTGGAACTTCCTGCCTGATCGGGTTCAACTGGATGACATATATATGGGCAGTTAATTCTGGGTACCTTGTTGAAGCCAGCCTGGGATATTTTATCAATCCGCTAATTAGTGTTCTTCTAGGAGTCGTCATTCTTCGCGAAAAGATCCGAGTATGGCAGGGAGTGGCGGTCGTTGTTGCAGTTGTTGGCGTCCTCCATATGACGATAAGCTACGGGTCATTTCCCTGGATTGCACTGGCGTTAGCCGGTTCCTTCGGTTTTTACGGTCTTTTGCGCAAGATAGGTTCATTGAACTCCATCGAAGGCCTTACATTTGAAACGGGGATGCTTTTTCTTCCAGCATTTTTTTTGCTGCTGTTCATGGAATTTAAGGGAAGTGCAGCTTTTGGGCATTCCACACTTCCGGAAAATTTGCTGTTGGCATTCAGCGGAGTAGTTACAGCATTCCCTCTGCTGCTGTTTACTGCTGCAGCAAGGAGAATACCGCTTTCAACTATCGGAATTCTGCAGTACATCTCTCCAACGTTTCAGTTTATTCTAGGCGTATTCGTCTACGGGGAAGATTTCTCAACAGAGCGTCTTATCGGGTTTATTATTATCTGGATTGCACTTTTGATTTATACATTGGATGGGATTTTCCGGAAAAATAAAAATTTATAAATAACCTTTTTCTTTAAGGTTTCTTTCAATTCTGCAAGAAACATCTCCTGTTTCGGTTTCAAACCTCTTTCCTGTTATCATCTCAAAAAGCTTAATATATCGCCTGCTTAATTCTATTACTAAATCCTGCGGGGCTTCAGGCAGGACCTCGTCCTTATAAGGGTCGCAGTTTTCTATAAACCAGAGCCTTAAGAATTCCTTGTCAATATTATCTGGCTCTTCGCCCTCGGCAAATCTCTCGTTATATGTCTCTTTTATCCAAAACCTGGAAGAGTCGGGAGTATGTATTTCATCTACCAAAAAGATATTTCCTCTATTGTCGTATCCGAATTCGTATTTTGTATCTACTAAAATTAGGCCGTTTTTTAACGCTGTTTCCTGTCCCCGTTGAAATAGCACAATTGTTTTTTCAGAAACAAAGTCCCATTGTTCCTGAGTCATCAATTTCTGTCTGATAATTTCTTCCGCTGTTATTTGCTCATCGTGTATATCTGATTTAGTAGTTGGAGTGATTATAGGCTCTTCGAATTTCTGATTCTTTTCGAGCCCTTCTGGAAGGACATTGCCGCAGAAGATACGCTTGCCATTTTCATAAGCTTTCCATGCTGAGGTATTGGTTACGCCAGTTATATAACCTCTTATAACAAATTCAACAGGAAACACTTTCAGCTTTTTGCATACAATGACATTTGGGTCAGGGACATCGATAACGTGATTCTGTATTATGTGCTTTGTTTCTTCAAACCAGAATGCCGATGTCTGCGTCAGAACCTGGCCTTTAAAAGGAATATTTGCGAGATGTCTATCAAATGCAGACTGTCTGTCAGTAGTGATTAGAAAAACCTTATCACCGGATACATATACGTCTCTGACCTTGCCTTTGTATTTTTTGCCCAGATTAAAATTAGTTTCTTTCAGTGTGTTTTTTATCTGCCGCTTGATTTGTTCTTCTGAAATCACTTTACATTCCATGGAAAGGATTGAAACATCCTGGATTTCCTGCCGTTTCTTTTGTTTTTCAACATTTAAATATTATCAGATTGTTCCTGTGTCTACAAACCTCTCACGATAATTATTCGGGATTTAATGGAAATTTTTGAGCTGCCGCCTCATCTTGAGCCAGAACTCAAAACTTGGGAATTTAATTTTTATCTATAACTCTTGCATTTAATGAAAGGAATTGATATATAAATTATCAGCTTAAAGGAGAATCAAATGTTAAAAAAAGTCTTTTCTTGTGTGGTAGTATTGATTTTTGTTTCCGGCTGTCTTTTTGCAGGGGGATGGAACAATACTCTAATGGGCTGCCGGGCAGTGGCTCTCGGAGCGGCATTTGCAGCTATTGCCGATGACCCGAGTGCCATTTATTATAACCCTGCAGGCATGGTATTCCAGGAAAAACGAATGAATGTTTCTTTTGATGGATTCTACGTCAGCCCTACTCATGAATATATAATGCCGACAGGTATGGTTGCTCAGAGCAAATACAATGTTTCGTTTCCTCAGGTCTTTTTAACATATAAGAGCAGTGAAAAATTGACTGTTGGGTTTGGAGCTTATATCCCTTATGCAGGAGGGGGTATGGATTGGAAGAAAGAAGAGCTCGGCTTTCCCTTTAAGTCCAGTTTAGGGATTATTTCTCTGACTCCTTCTCTGGCATATAAGGTTAACGAAAAACTTTCTCTTGGATTTAACCTCAATTTTTACCATGGAGTACTGGAAGTAAACACAGATAGCGGGCCTTACGGAAATATGCAGTCAGAAGAGAAGGGCTCGGCTATTACTGCTGGTTTCGGATTGATGTTTAAGCCGAATCCTAGGATAAGCTTTGGTTTAAATATCAGGTGTCCGGCTAAGATGAAGTTGTCAGGAAAAACTGCAATTCCTATAACAGTTCCAGGTTTTGGTACAATGGACTTAAAACTTGAATCAGAAACGAATTTCAATTTACCCTGGGATCTGGAGCTTGGCGTGGCATTTAGAATTGCTGATAATTTACTTATATCTACTAGTGCCCAGTATACTTTGTGGTCTGTGCTGGAAAATGTTGAAAAGAGGATTAAGGGCCTGCCCGGTGTCGGCGATTTACAAACAGAGGAACCGCTTGATTTTAAGAATATCTTTACCCTGAGAGTAGGAACTGAATACATTATCCCCGGTGGAATATTCTTGCGGGCTGGGGTTGGAGTAGACCGTTCGGCTTCGCCTGCTGAGACTTTAAGCATATCAAACATTGATGTTGACAAGTTTACAATTCTGGGCGGTATTGGGTATAGAACAGGAAACGTTCAGCTTGATTTTGTTTATGTACATGCTCAGGGAAAAGAACGGGAAAGGAAGATGACCAGTTTTGGGATTCCGCTCACTGAAAGATTTAATCTGAATGCTTCAATCCTGGGCATGGGATTTACTTTCTCGTTTTAACCCCATATTGAATTATTCATATAAAACAGCAGCTTGTTTATTGACAGGAGAATCAATGAAGAGAACTTTCCTGATTATAAGCTTAATTGTTTCTTTTTTTATATCAAGCTGTGCAAAAAAATCAGGCAATGTGGAATCGCCGCCAACAAACACAAAGGTTTCTGCAGCGGATGAAAACGGAAGGGTTCCATACGATTATGTCAATCCCTTTATTGGAACAGGTGGCGATGGCCATACCTACCCGGGTGCGACGCTTCCTTTCGGTATGGTGCAGGTAAGCCCTGATACTGATATAAAGAATTACCGTGAAAGTTATCCCTGGTGTTCAGGATACCAGTACGGGGATAGTTCCATCATAGGCTTTAGCCATACTCATTTCAGCGGAACAGGACATTCAGACATGGGAGATATCCTTGTTATGCCAACAGTAGGGGATCTGAAGTTAGAAAGCGGTCCAAAAGAAGATCCTGATAGAGGCTATCGTTCGCGATTCATGCATGCAGATGAAAAGGCATCCCCGGGATATTATTCAGTTGTACTGAAAGATTATGATATTAAAGCAGAATTGACAGCTGCAGATAGAGTTGGTTTTCATAAATACGATTTTCCCAAGAGCCGGAATGCACATATTATTCTAGACCTTGTAAAAAGTATTTATAACTATGAGGGGAAAGTTTTGTGGTCCCAGATTCGCGTTGAAAACAACTCTTTGGTTACCGGATTTCGCCAAACAAGAGGATGGGCACTAACACGATATGTCTATTTTGCTGTACAGTTTTCAAAGCCATTTGACTCCTATGGTATTACAAATGATGAAGCAATCGAATACCGCGGGTTTGGTGTGAAAGGGCATCATTTGAAAGACTATCCTGAAGTATCAGGCAAGAAGCTCAAAGCATACTTTAATTTCACAACAGAAGAAAATGAAATAATTTACTTAAAGGTCGGGCTGTCGGCAGTAGGAATCGATGGAGCATTGAAAAACCTGGGGGCTGAAATTCCCCATTGGGATTTTAATAAAATAAAAGACAGAGCGAAACAAATATGGAAAAATGAATTAAACAAGATTGTAATTGAAGGGACAAAGAGACAAAAAGAGATATTCTACACATCGCTGTATCATACTATGCTTGCACCTGTAATTTATATGGATGTTAACGGAAGATACAAGGGATTGGATCAAAATATTCATGTGGCACAAGATTTTACCAATTACACAATCTATTCCCTTTGGGATACGTTTCGTGCTGCCCATCCTTTGTTTACAATTATTCAAGAAGACCGGGTTCCCGACATGATCAAATCGATGCTGGCACACCGCGAACAGAGTGTGCATAAAATTTTGCCAATATGGTCGTTTCATGCGAATGAAACATGGTGTATGATTGGATATCATGCAGTATCTGTCATAGCAGATGCATATCTTAAGGGGATAAGGAATTTTGACGCCATCAAAGCTTTTGAAGCAATGAAGGCGAGCGCTACATATGAAAAATACGGTGGGCTGAAATATTATATGGAAAATGGATATGTGCCTGTTGATAAAGAGCCTGAAGGTGCCTCTAAGACATTGGAATATGCTTATGATGATTGGACGATTGCCAGGATGGCAGAGGCAATGAATAAGCAGGATGATTTCAAAAATTTCTACAAACGGGCGGGGTTTTATAAAAATGTTTTTGACCCTGTTACAAAATTTATGAGAGCTAAATTATCGGATGGTTCGTGGAGGCAGCCTTTTGACCCTTTGTATTCCAGTTATGGAGGAGATTATACAGAAGGGAATGCATGGCAGTACAGCTGGTATGTTCCCCATGATATATCTGGCTTGATAGAATTGATGGGAGGCAGGGAAAAATTTGTGAAAAAGCTTGATTCATTATTTATCACAAGGGCCTCGGACGAAAAGTATTTTCAGGTGGAAGATATTTCAGGTTTGATAGGACAGTATGCACATGGAAATGAACCGAGTCAGCACATTGCTTATCTCTACAACTATGCCTGCATGCCGTGGAAAACCCAGGCTCGTATTCATCAGATTATGGATAATTTATTTGACAATACTCCTTATGGAATTTGTGGGAATGAAGATTGCGGACAAATGTCATCTTGGTATATATTTAGTTCGATGGGATTTTATCCGGTTTGTCCTGGAAGTAATGAATATGTTATCGGAAGCCCCTGCATAAAAAAAGCCGTCATAAGCGTGGAAAAAAATAAGAAATTTGTTGTTATAGCAAATAATCTTTCAAAAGATAATATTTACATTCAGTCGGTTGTTTTGAATGGAAAACAGCATGAGAACAGCTATATCACTCATAATGATATTATAAATGGCGGAGAGCTGATATTTGAGATGGGGCCAAAACCCAATAAGAATTGGGCTACTAAAGTATCCAATACACCGTATTCGATGAGCAAGAGGGAGATCAGATAATTAAATAGATGAAAGCCATGTTCCATAATATTGAGAAAAAGCTTATGGATTTAAAACCCGGTTTGAAGGCCCAGTTGACAATGGTACCTGATCCAAGGCCGGGTCATAAAACATTCGATGAGGTCAAAGGTTCATGCCTGAAAGCAGCGGTGCTTGTTCTCCTTTATCACTGGAAGGGCAGACAGTATCTGGTGCTGACACGCAGAAGCGATCATATGGTTCACCACCAGGCGCAGATTTCATTTCCTGGAGGTTGCCAGGAACATGGGGAAACTATCCAGCAGACAGCACTAAGAGAAACCCATGAAGAGTTAGGTATTTCTCCTGAGTCAATCCGGATACTGGGAGAGCTTACCCCTCTTTTTGTTCCTCCCAGCAATTACTGCATTTTTCCAGTGGTGGCAGGCATGGATGAGCATCCTGCCTTTTGCCTTTCGTGTAAAGAAGTGGCTGAGGTTATCGAACTTCCTTTGGATCATTTGCTGGATTTGAGGAATGTTCGCAGGGAGGCCTGGATCATAAATGGTATCGAAGTGATGGTTCCCTTTTATTTATTCAAGGGTTACAAAATCTGGGGTGCGACAGCAATGGTTCTGGCGGAGTTTATCGAATTGCTTGGAAATATGCATTAGCATGCTCTTATTGCTGCCAACTGAAGATAGAAGAACGGTTCAATCCTTCCAAAACACAGCGATGTCTAAACAGCAACAGGAGTCATAGTATAGATACGTGCGGATTGAGATGCGGCTTTAAGGTCTCCTCTGCTTAACGCCTCTCTGATATCATCGAGTTTCAGGGCTTCATCCAGTGTCAGATAGGGAGACCAACCATCCTCTGCATCGATTAGTTCAACATCAACTTCGGCAACGTAATGCCCTTCATGAATATATTTAATCTGTTTTCTTTTATTCATTTCTTACGCCTCCTAAAATCAGCCGACCACTTTCGAAAGTCGGGTCTATAAGCAGTCACGATTACGGCGGGTGATGACCTTCCTTGTGGGATACCCCACACCACATGAATAGGCTTCCCGTCTGTTGTCCATGCGCTTGTTATGCCTTAATTTCATTTATTGGCAATATTTGTCTGCCATGTCGAATTGTGAGAATGGATATTTGTTTGGTTTCGATACGATAAATGATGCGGTAATTGCCGTAAATTAGTTCTCTAAATTGGCTATCATTAATTTCGGGTACAATACGGCCGATTTCAGGAGACGATTTTAGCTTCTCAACTTTAGAAAATATTGTATCGATCCATTTTTTTGCCGCTGATGGTTTGTCTTGGGCAATGTAATCGGCTATTTCCGATGCTCTGTCGACAGCAAGAGGAGACCAGATTATTATCATTTTGGAACTCGCTTTAATAGTTTCTCTTTTGCATCTTTATGGCTGATTCCTGCTCCTTTTTCCAGTTGATTGAGAGAGGTTTGAATATCTGATAGAAGCTCGATTTTCTCTTGCATGGCTTCAAATTCATTTGCACCTAAAAGGACCGCAACGCCTTTCCCGTGCTGTGTAATTATAACCGGTCTTTTAGTATCGTGAACTTGCTTTATGAAGTTTGCCATGCCATTCCTGACTTCTGACAGGGACCTGATATCTTGATCAATTTTTAGTTTTTGCATATTGCACCTCATTAAGTATGTATTTTGTACATTATATCGCACATATTATGGTACGTGCAAGTGCTATTTTTGGGCGGGCATAACTATTAATATGCAGCGTGCTATATTTGTGGGATCACTTAATATACGAAGTTCTTAGGGATGTTTTTGTATCAACTAAAGCATATTGTATATTAATAGTTCGGCGAGAATTAGAAGGGCAAATTTATATATGGACAAAAAGGCATAGGTTCTGAATAGGCAAGATAATAGAAAGAAGCAAAGGAAAATTGCAGGCTGGTGAAGCGATTGTTATCCATCTTTATGATTACTTGTAGGCATCTTTTCGATCGTCAATGGTAAGGATGTAGACTACTTGTTCTTCTTGATCGACGATATAGAAAAGCCTGAACTTACCGATTCGGTATCGCCAGGTATCGGGGGTGTACCCCTGAAGCTTTTTGATATTGTTCCCCCAAAAAGGTTCTGTTTTGATCTGAGGATAGACAAAGGAATGGAGTTTTTTCCTCAAGAAAGCTGCGTCGCGAGACGATAGCATCTTGAGTCTTTTTAAAAACTCGTCAGTTTCAAATATGCGGAAATCAGACAAAGCGACCTCGCTTGGCTTTCGCATCGTGAAGACCGCTCTTGATGCCGCGATTCAGACTTTCATTGTTTCTGATTTCCGCCATCTCGAATTCATCAACGTATTCGTGTTCTTCCACAAAACGAAGAGCAGCGGTCTCGATAAAATTCGACAGCGGACGATTGTCATGCTCCGCAAGACTTCTAAATTTATTGTATACTTTGTCATCTAATCTCAATGTTACTGTTTTGGACATTCTTCTCCTCCTGAATATATCTATCGATTGTCTACAAATAGAATACAATAGAATACATGCGAATGCAAATAAATTATAGGTTATTTCTCTAGCTCTTTTGGGTGAATCAGCGTCATAAAAATTACTTCATCTTTTTTACCAAAGTATTTGGTTGGTCGTTATCGCTCACTCTGCTTTATTTTGCCGGGAATTATTGGGGCGATTATGAGGAAAAATCAAAAGTAAAAAATATCAAGG
>Ga0315544_1000604_pt1 | contig 32543 bp, 29 predicted proteins | sample SalMarSW160130MG_2_FD_202543 | JGI IMG/M metagenome (GOLD analysis project Ga0315544, IMG submission 202543) | Salt marsh sediment microbial communities from the Plum Island Ecosystem LTER, Massachusetts, United States - Salt Marsh Sediment SW1601-130 ... | reverse complement strand
TCCGTGTAATCTGTGAAATCCGTGGTTTAAAATAGGTAAAATATCCACGTTTTTTCAACCAAAAGCGAGGATACCTTCGAGCAAAAATTAAATTTTTCAAAAATTCTTTAACTTACCTTGCCACATAGAGTTACGAGAATCTTGAATCGGAAATCGAGGACTTTTTTCGCATCAAAAGCGCAGGTAGCTCTAATTATAGAGGGAGTGTTTTACTCCCTGAGTTTACCCGAGTTTATCCCCGGGTGTACTTACACGGCTCTTCTGCCGGGGAGTGTGTGCTTACTTGCTTTCTTAGTTTACCCCCGATGTTAGCTCACCTGCCTTTCTGTCGGGGGCCGGGGGCTACTTTTTTCGCCTCCGGCTAAAAGCAGCCAAACTCTAAACTTGTCCTCGAATGTTGCAGTCGGGGATCAAGATTAACCATTAGTCTGTTTTATATAGTAAACAGCCATTTAACCAAATTAACCATATTAACTAAATTAACCAATAAACCATGAACCACGAACAATGAACTATGAACTATGAACCATTTACAAGCATCGAGAATCCAACTTTAGCTCACTTTAGGCACTTTAGCTCACTCTTCACTAACTCGCCACCTCTACATCTGTCGAGAGCCCTCTACAAATCACCCCTTTTTATGCAAAACAAACCCAATTTCAGAAAAAGTCAAATGAATATAAGTATATTTATAAAAATGGCTTATGAAAAATTTATCCCGCTGGCGGGGCAAAAAAACAAACCCAATTCAAACCCAATCAAACCCAATTGCCAAAAAGCCAAAATGAATGTAAGCTCATTTATAACAAAGGATTACAGAAAAAATGATGATTTTTCAGTCCGAATAAACAAACCCAATTCAAACCCAATTTCCGAAACGCCCAAAATGAGCGCAAACTTATTTCTCACAAAGGATTATGAAAATAAGCCGTCTTCCGGCTCCAAAAAAACAAACCCAATTCAAACCCAATCAAACCCAATTTCGAGCCAATTCCAAGGCCTTTTTCTCACCCAAAGGCGCTCTTATTTGGCAAACGGCAAAGTCTCCGGAACAACTTTTATCTCTGTCGTGAACTTGTGAGGAATTGGACCGCCGCCCTCGAAAGTCAGCTCAACGAAAAATGCCGTCCAGCCCTTCTCCGGCTCGGCAACCTTAGCTACATATGTCCTCCTGTTGCCGGCACCAAAATCTGTACTTTTCCAGACCGCCCCGATAGTCTCAAGCCGAAAGTCCCGCGTATTCTCATTCGTCGCCTGCCACAGTTTGACATCCATTGGCGCCGTCTTTGTATCGACCTCTATTGCACCATCGTCTCGAACCTTCCAGCTAAACTTCGGCAGCGGCGAACCTTTCAGTATGGCCCCGTAAAACGCCGAAAGACTCCCCACTGCATCTTCATTAAGCCCATGGTCCGTATTGGGGATGTAGCGAAGGTATTTCGGCCCCCGCAGGTCGTGAAAATAAAACTGGGCCGAATCCGACACAAAAAACTGGTCGCCGCTCGAATTGACCAAAAACTTCGGCATCGTATATCGGCTGCGATACTCGTATGGGTCTATAAATTCCCTCAGCTTCTTACCTTCAGGTATATCGAGCCGGCTGAAAATATTCATATCCTCGTAATCTTCGATGGCATCGGAGTAAAAGCCGTATGCGCTGAAATGGTGCTTCATCTGCTCGGCCATATTCAGCACGTCGATGACCGCCGGGATAATCGCGATGACCCGCTTATCAACAGCCGCCGTCAGCCACGTCGTCCAGCCCCGTTTGGAACCTCCGGATACAACAAACTCATTGATATCGAGCTTGCCTTCACTGACGGACAAGATATGGCTGTGAATCGTGTCCATCGCCCGCACAGCACTTTTGACCATCGGCAGCAGCAGCGGCCACGTACTATCACCGGTACTTATGTATTTATTAAAGGTATAAGCGATAATCGCATCTTCATATCGAGGCCTCTCGCCATCAGGGAAATTCAAAGGCTGATTCGGAACCATTCTCAGCTCTGCAACAACCGTGTTGGTAAGAACAGCAATACCGGCCACCATCGAGTCCGCTTTAGCCGGAGCAGGCCTGTCATTACTGCCGCCCGTTATCCAGAGCAGTGCTTTATTGGAAGTCGCCCTGTCGGGCTTGATTATCGTCAGCCAATGCTTCCAGAGCGTTCTGTCCACCTCATCCTTGCTGCGCCACGACTGCGAGGTCATATCCAGAACATAGGCGGTGTAACCTACACCTGCGATGGTATTTACGAGACTGTAGCTGTAGTTTTCATCCGGCGCCTTTACATAATCGTCCAACGGCGTCCCCACAGCAAGCTGCGCCAAGACAAAAACCAGTACCAGAGTTACAAATTTATATCTTGCTTTCATAATCTACCCTTTCGTTTTCTCCGGCCCGCAAGCCGTCTTCTATTGCATCTACACCTTCGGTGTAAACATGCCCCGCAAATATTCAGCGGCCGGGTGGCACCCTCAAACCCAGGCCTGAGCTCGCCGAAGGCTTGTTTGGGGGTGGACATTCCCAACAGCACTACACCTTCGGCGGAAAAATACCCCGCAAATATTCAGCGTCATATCGGCAGCTCTCCTCAACACCTAACGGCATCTCCGTCCCTTCTATCACAATCCATCCTCGATAGCCGATGTCATCCATCGCTCTGCGGACCTCTTCGAAATCAATCGACCCCTTGCCATACAAATCGTCGTAATCCTTGGCGTGAAACTCGCAGATATTTTTGCCGAGCCGGCGTATCTCCTTGTAAATGTCATAGCCCGCCTTATGGGAGTTGGCCACATCGTAATAAACCTTCACGGCAGACGAACCGACGCGGTCGATGATTTCCAAATGCTCCTCGGCGCTCAGCCACGATTCGATACCGAGAAAAACACCGGCTTCTTCCGCTTTCGCAGCCACCCGCTTGAGCCGTTCCACTACAATGTCTTTGCCCTTCTCGTCGTCTCGCAAATCGCCGTTACCAAAAAAGGCCAGAAGAACAATATTGACACCAAATATCTTGCAGAGATCAATACCCTCGGCAACCCATCGCTCTGCACGTAGGTCGCTTTTGTAGGGAATGCTGTTAAGAACGCCCATCGCCAGTGACGCAATCTCTATATCCTGCCTGAGCACCTCATCGAGAAAACGCCTCTGCAAATTGGCATCAAACAACGGCAGAGTATCTTCTCCCCTTCCGAAATCCACCTGCACGCCATCAAGTCCTATCCGCTTGGCCACCTCAAGGGAACCAAGGTCCGCAGTTTTGCCTATTGTCCAGTCACAGACGCCCAGCTTAAAACCGCGAGGTTTTTCTTTTCTCGCTTCATCAAACGGTCTGCACGAAGAAACCATAGTCAATCCCGCCAGCGCCCGTGCGCTATTGACCAGCATTCGCCGTCGAGTTATACCTGAGTGTTTCATTTGCATACCTCCACAAACATATCAAACCAGCACAGCTATCTATAAAAACCATCCCGGTATTTTCTTGCTCAATTTTCCTACACTTTCGCACCTTTAAGGTTGGCGTCAAGCTTCTCCTGTCTCTTGAGAAGCCTCTTCCAGGTTACCTTGCGGCCCGTATAGGCGGCGGTCCGGCCAAGGATTGTTACAAGGTTACTCCGAACACTCGGAGCAACAGTCGGATTATCGAAATTTCCGCCGGTAATATTTTTATGGAATGTCGCAATGTTAGTAACCGCGCCGTCCTTATATATGCCGGGGCTTTTTCCGCCGCGGTAGAAGTTCTCACCGCGAATAATCACCTGTCCGCCATATTCCGTTTCGAGCACACCCTTGGAACCGAACATACGATTCCTAATGCCTTCGGGCTGAGTGCCGTGGCCCTCAATCTGCCTTGAGCTGAACGTAATACCAATCTTGTTCGGATACTCAAAGAGAAGCGTAAAGTGGTCGTTGCAGGTCCCGACAGGACGAACCGTCCGTCCGCACGTCCCAACCGCGTAAACAGGCTCGGCATCCATAATCCAGCTCATCACATCGAGTGTGTGAATATTTTGCTCGGTAATAATGTCACCGGATAATATATTGTCCAGCCCCCATGCCCGCAAACGATTCTCAGGATTTTTCGGGTCATCCCGCCACATATCGTACATACGTTTGAATGGACAATCCGCATGGTATATTGCCTCACCAAAAACGAACTCTCCAAGTGCACCATCGCGAACACGCTTAAGCGCTTCAATGTAGAACTCATCGGCACGTGTCTGAAAATCCACAAGAAAGCATAGCTTCTTACTCGACGCCTTCCTGCCGCTTTCGCCGATACTCTGACAGCCCGGTACATCCACTGCGATTGGCTTGGCAACATATACATGCTTACCGGCGTCCACCCCAGCAGCGGCTTGTTCCGGATGAAAATAAGGCGGACTCTCAATCGCTATTGCATCGACCTTTTCAATGAGCTTGCGGTAACCGGATAGACCGCTGTATCGCAGGGACTGTGGCACATCGAATTTACCGCCGCAATTATCAATCCTGTCCTGGAAATAATCTGAAACAGCAACGATATTGTATCCGCCATGCTCTTTAAACAGACCGGTTATCCACGTCCCCCGACCGCCGCAGCCGATTATGCCCAGGTCAATCTTTGAGTTGGCATCGTAGCCGCGGACGAGCTTGGATTTGACCACTGTAAACGACAGGGCAGCCGCGCCGGCACCGGCGATGAACCCACGACGAGTAATCCGCTCCGGGTCCTTATTTACAACTGAAGTTTTTCGTGTTTCCGACATTTTGTAGTCCTCCTTTCGTAAGTGCATAAGTTATAAGCAGCTTTTGCTCTTATGCGTTTTTTTTGATTATCTTTCGAGTCTCAGTCCCAATACACCGAGGCACCTCTGCCCCATTGTAATTTCAAAGGATAGATATGCAATTCTAATTCCGACGCCGGACCAAAGTATTACTGTTATACATTAGTACTATATGCTTATAGTGTTTCAAGCTCCTTCAGTAGCCGCACCGCCGCATCCACTATCATTTCACCGCCTCCGGGGGCAATCCGCGAGTTTACCGTCTCGTAACTGCCTTCGGCGAATGCCTTCTTGGTTGGAATGTAACCGGGAGCGTCCTGGCACAACTCGATTACCAGCGTGGTCGCAAATGGACTGGCTCGCTTGATTGCAAGGCCCAAGTCAACGAAGACCTCACCCGGCAATCCGACCACTGCCACATCATTGCTCAGCCGAAATACCTGTACCTCAAGGCCGATTGTTTCGCTGTTTCGCATATCGAGCGCCAATATCTTATACGCCTCGACCTGTTCGAGAAACGACAGCTCTTTTGTGCCCACTTTTTTGATATTCTCACGGGCCCAGGCAACCTTCTCTGGCCCGTAATGTTGAAGCGGCACCTCGACGATTTCACTTCGCACCGCAAGTGCAGACTCGGCTACAGTCTCCAGAGACCCCGCTTTGGCTTTTACAGTTTGAGCTAATGTATTTCCAATATAGTCCGTCTTGAGCCGCTCCTTTTTCGTAACGTCTATGTGGTTGATGTCACCGCACGTGCCCGTGCCGAACATCAGGACAAGCTGCTCACCATATTTCTCGCGGAGTGACTGCTCGAGGTAGAAAGGATAGTCGGCTGCATATTCGGTCCCGCCGACCGTGTCGAGGTGAAGCGCGAAGTTTACAAGCGCCGCAGTCGCGCTTGCGCTTTCGGCCTCGTGAAAAAACACGATACCGACCTCGGGGTCGATTGAGCCGGCAGGCCGAACAATATTTGGATTCAACACGCCGGGATTGAACCGTACGGTCCCATCCTTCATATGGAACCGCCGATTGAACGAAAGGCCCTTCTGCTCGGCTACTCCAACCTTGAGCCGTATAGGCTTCGCTGCTGCGCTGGCTTGCGTTATGACCTTGACAATTTTCGCAGCCAGTTCAGACGGGTAATCTACCTTCTCGTATGGGTCGCTGCCTTCCTCAGCCACTGCCAGGTCGTGGAAGTATTTCCTCAGGGCACCAAAGTAAAGGGGACCGGTGTGGCTATGCGTGGCGGCAATGAGGATATTCGCAGACGGAATACCGGTCTGTTTGGCGGCTTGCCGACGAACACGCGATGAAACATCGAGCGAAAGACCGATGATGTCACAAAAGACTAACGCTGCGCGTTCGTCACCCTGACCAAGAACGATAGCCTTGGCATGAAGGGGATTTGAAATCCCCGTGCTCAGCCGCTCATTAAAGTATCCGCTCATGCGATAAGGAATCGGCGGCGTGATGTCAATAACTGCCAGACCCGCGGTCAGCTCAGAATCGCTAACAGACCTCTTGCGTGAAGACGATGCCTTCTGACCGGTCAGTCCTTCTAAAAACAACCGGACTTTTCTGGCCTCCGCGAGTGTTTCCTTCAAATCTCCCGGCTGGAGGCATTCTACGATGAGCGGGCCGTGTGTGAAGCCGCCCTTTTTTAGGCGCGCAAGAACCGCAGGAAAATCCACCTGCCCCGTTCCCGGCGTTACCGAGACATCCTTCGGGTGCTTGTAATCCTTGACGCACATACCAGTCACAAGCCCATCAACAGTAGCCGCATCATCAACCGGGTCGAGTTTGCCGTCCGAGTAGAAGAAGATATTGCCCGGGTCGTACCAGATGCGGAAATTCCTGTGGCTGACCATTTCAATGGTCTTGCGGCACTGCGGCCCGGTGGCATTGAGCCCGCCGTGCGGCTTGATACTGATACCAACGCCCTTCTCGGCGGCATAATCGCAGCATTCGGCAACAGCCTTGTAATAGACCTCGTAGAGCCTCTCATCACCTGTCCCACCCATCAGGAGATTCTTAGCATCACAGGCGGCGCAGTCGTCGATTAGTTTCTTCAGACCATCGATACCCGCCTTAAGTGACTTTGCCACCGGGATTCCACCGCCATATACCGACAGGACTTTCAGGTTTCGACTCTTAACCTCCTGTCCAACCCGCGCCGCCTCTTCAAGTGTGGTGGAGATAGAAATTACCAGCCTTGTTTTGGATTTGGTCGTCATCAGGCCGGCATACTTAAAACCCGCCTCGGCAATAGCATCGAGCGCCACACGGTAATCGTAATCGGCCCAGGGACGCGTGTAGCACCCAATCTGCCAGGGACTGTCGGTCGCAGGTCCCATATTGGTATTGGCTTGTATACGTGACGCCGATACACACGACGCCGCCATACCCACAGCACCAAGCTTCAAAGTCCTATCCAAAAATCGTCGGCGGGTCAAATTTTCAAAAGAGTTCATCCGTATCTTCTCCTTACTCGTTTTAAACGCTATACAAATTACTCAAAACAACAACACTTCGCGTGCCCTATCCTTCACGAATTTCACGGCTCTCAGCGTCGTATATCGTCCGGCGTCCAGTATCAAAAGACTGCATTGCCATTATACAGGCCACTGCATGTTGATAACCGGCGTCGATGGAGGCATTGGGCGTCTTTCGGGTCCGCAAACACTGAAGCCAATCGAGGAAGTGGTCCGGCCGCGGCACCTCTTTGACGGGATTCTTGCCGCGTATCTGGCCCCTCCTTTTACTTCCACCTTCGGCGGTTATAAAAGGCGCATTCCAGTTGACCATATCCATCACACCCTGGTCGCCGAAGATTTTGAAGCTGTTACCGCTGCCGTTGCCGCAGTTGGTCGAGTAGCTGACCATAAATCCCTCCGGGTAAATCCACAAGGCCTGAACGTGGTCTGGGCAGGTAAAGTTGTGCTCATCCTTATAGGTAAACGTGCCGCCCAGACAGACACAGCTCTTGGGGAACTTCGCGCCGGTAATATAGTGCACAAGGTCGATGAAGTGGCTGGCGTACCCCGGAACCGGCCCATCGGAAAACAGCCTGTACCCATACCAGCCCGAATACAATACCGGATCAAACTTCTGGTAAGGGGTATCCAGCAAAAATTCCTCCCAGTCCACGTCCTCGGCCTTGACGTCCTTGACATAACTGTACCAGTAAGGCCGTTCGTTGTTGCGGCATTGCTCGATGCGCCCGACCGTGCCGAGGATGCCCGTCTTGTAAAGCTCGCGGCACCCGGTAAAGGTGGGATAGCTCCGTAACTGCGTTCCAATTTGAACAACGATTTTCGCCTTCCTGACGGCATCACAGGCGTCCCGGAGCCTGTCGAGTCTCCTCGCCAGCGGCTTTTCGCAGTAGGCATCTTTACCGGCCTCGGCAACGGCTTTAAGGTGCGTAGTGTGCTGGTGGTCGCAAGAGGCAATCATAATGGCATCAACATCCTTAAGCGCCACCAGGTCGCGGTATGATGAGAATTTTCGCGCCTCGCGTCCGTACCATTCTTTCACCTGCGCCGAAGCAGCCTCACGCCTAAGCCGCCAGGGGTCACACACGGCCGTGATTTCAAAATTTTCGGTCTCGACATGCTTGTACACGCCGGGCATATGAGCGCCGAGACCCCGGCCACCGCAGCCTAATATACCAATAGATATCCGGTCGTTGGCGCCGGGGACGCGGGAGTAACTCCTCGCTGACAGGGCCAGGGCCGCACCGCCTGCAGCGGTCTTTAAAAACTTACGACGGGAAATAGAACCTTGCATTGCAAAACCTCCTAAAAAAAGGAACGGATTGATATGAAAACTTCACTTTTACACTACTACAATTTAAACGCTTAAAAGACCTTAATTCAAGAAATTTCCGAGAATATCTTTTAAGGCACTGAATCCACGATACTACCTTATCATACCTTCATATAAACTTCCCGTTTAATCTTCCCGGTCGAGGTCTTCTGAAATTCTTCTATTCTTATTTCAAGATGATGCGATGATACCTTTTCATAAGAGGACAACCGCCTGCTTTGTTTCTGACATTCGTTAACGCTTTGCCAAACAAGCGTCTTGAGCACCTGAGGTTGCTCAACCAAATCAGAGTATGAAAAACTGGTATTGCTCTCTATCATGTCCCAGTCCGGCCGGACGATTGCCCTGACAGTCTCCTGTTCTATACCAACCGAGTCTTTTCGCAAATCCGGAACCACCAATAACTCTCTTACATAATGGGCTTGCGAAAGAGCTGATTCAACTAATTCAGGATTAACATTTTTACCGCCGGGCAGCACAATCAGGTATTTTTTTCTACCGGTAATGGAAAGATTTCCATCCTCATCCAGGAAGCCCAAATCGCCTGTTAGCAGCCAGCGGATGCCGCCCTCGTCTGTCTTAACGACAGCCTGAGTAGCTTTGGGATTTTTATAGTATCCCTTCATAATACACGGCCCGCCGAGGGCAATCTCGCCCTTTTCGCCGGCCTGGAGACTCTGCCCGTCTTCGTTGACAATCTTTACAAGGATAGTTGAAATGGGTTTACCAACAGAGCCTAATGTTCCCGGACTTTCGTTGAATCCGTAAACAGGCGAGTTTTCCGTAGTGCCATAGCCTTCATACAGCAATATGCCTCTTCGCCAGAACACCTCCAGCACCCACTTTGGCATCGGCGCCGATCCTGATAAGAAAAACTGAAGCCTGCCCCAGCCCAGCCTTCTTATCATTCTTTTTCCAACCAGCTTCGGCAGGCAGCGGTCAAGCAGTTTAACAAGTAGATTCTGTTGTTTCAGTTTGGAAAGATTTTCTTCAACATTCTTTGCCAGAACCGTAAAAAGAGCAGGTACAGCGATGAAAATAGTTACACCCTTGTCCCTTATAAGTTCAGACACTCGGCGGTATTGGTTGGTGTAAACATTATTTGCACCGACCCAGAAAGGCAGCAGTTTACCGACTGTAAGACCAAAAGAGTGATGTGGCGGCAGAATATGCCCGAGCGTATCCTCGTGAGTTAATTTTATCTTCTCCACGGAACCCTGAAGATTGGCAATAAAATTGATATGAGTCAGCTCAACTTCCCGCGGGTCGCCGGTCGTACCCGAAGTGCACAAAATTACTGCGGCGTCATCAGCTTTTATCTCAGGGTGAATTTTATCTAACAATTCGTTTGTTTCGGTATCACCTAAACTAACTTTTTCATAAACAGTCATCTCAATCAGACCCAGGTTTCGGCTGGAGGCCCACTCTTTTAATTCCCGCCGGGAACCTTCATCCTGATAATCATCAGCCATAACGATTAGCCGTGCATCGGTATTAAGCACATGATTTTGTACTCCTTCGACCGGCCTTTCCGGGTCAATTAGTACCGGCACGGCACCGGCCAGGATTATCCCCCAGAGAGCCACGTCCCAGTCCGCACGGTTTTTGCCCAATACCGCTACTTTGTCTTTTACGTGGATGTCTCTATCTCGAATAAGCCATAATGCAAAATCTCGTGCCCTTGTTTTTAATTGTCCAAAAGTGAGACTTTCCCTGCGTTCCGCCCTGATGATTTCCAGGCATTCCTTATCTAAAGACTTGATTTTACTAAGGGACCCATTAAAAAGGTCGATTAAGGTTCGATATTCAAGCTCGGTTTGCATTTCTCCTTTGGCTCCTTTTAAGATGACTTCTGCAAAATCGAGGTTAGGCATACTTTGGAAAGAAAAAATTGTCTTTTAATTTTTTCTTTCCAAACAGTACCTCGTTGTATAAAAATAGACAGTTAGTTGATTATTCAAGAAAACCAAAAACCTGATTTTCTTAAATAATATATGCCTAACCTCAATTTTGCATAACTCTTTCCTATTAACGGCTTCGCAATTCCTGACCTATCGGCTGCCCTGCCTCATAATTCCCTTGCCGGAAATAATACTTCGCAAAACTGTAATCTTTGTAGTACAATATAGCAAGACTTTTCCTTGAAGCGGTACAGATTTTACGGAATATTGTAAAACCGGAACATTAGAATGATAGGGGCTACTTAACAGGGCAAAGAATTTCCATTCTCAAACCTTTGCTGTCAAATTCAGGGTTCTGTGGCAATGTCCCGGCCTTTCCGATAACTGTCTGACCGGCCGTCCATGCAGCAACAAGGGCATCCAAGGCATCATCCATCACATAACCATATAGTGGCGTCTGGGCCAGAATACCGTCCATATCCGTAAATATTTCTTGAAGCAGTTTATGGCGCCGGGCTTGACCCGGAACAGTTTTTTTGTTTTGCTGCATTGCCTTTTTGGCGTTAAGTGCCCAAAACGAAACTTCTGGGTGGATTTCACGCACCTGCCGTTGAAGTGCCGGTGTCATCAGGTCATCCACCTGCCGAATCTTCTTCAGCAAGGCAAAACTTTGCCTGTTTAGCTTCTTACCAGAATGTTCAAAGCATATTTTACTTGCAGTTTCGTAGTCTTTAGCCCAAAGACATTGCCTAATTGGTGCGGGAAATACACTGCTGGCACGGGGCCCACGGAGAAGTTTACGGGCAGAGAGATCACACTCACGGGGCTTGTCGCCATCGCTTAAACCAATAGGAATATCAACACAAATCAACTCGAATTGTGTTGTCTTTGGGAGTATTTCGTTGAAAGTATGCGCCACCCAAAATTCCTGCAGTGCATAGAAACAATTTTTATCTCTGCTATTATCTATTTCCATTACTGATACTACAGCGACGAACCAGCCTGCCTTACATCCATCTATGCCAGAAACTTGAAATGATCGAGGTCTCGGCACTGTGTTGAAAGTACTCTCCGCAGAGTTTTGCCCAGTACCTTGGTAATTCATCACGAAGCTCCTTTCAGAAATGAAAGAATTTCCAGAATTTCAGCTACTGTTTTTTCACGACTGGCACTGGTTAGATTAAATAGTTCGTTGTTGGGATAATTCTTTACCTCAGAAATAAGGCCGGCCCCTTTCTTTGCCACGGTGGCTAATACCGACTTCTCAGAAGCAAAGAGTCGCCGCACCGCAACAACAAACTTCTCCGAGAAGCATTCCATCTTCCCAATCTCATCAATAACAAATAACTCGACATCTGTTCTGTCGGCATCCAAGACCGGCACAACAGCTTCCTCAAAGCCCGCAATATCCACACCATATTTGCCCACCTTAAAGCGTCCCTTAATGTCAACGTGAGCAAGTATCCCCTCGGCCCCATCAAGACGCTTCCAGCAAAAGCCCCTGCGAATATTATTTTGCCGAATCTCCTGCGTATAAAATCCCGCTACCTTTCCGCAGTCCAGAGTATCCATAATCTTCATTATGGCGGTTGTTTTGCCACAGCCCGGGAGTCCAGTTAACAGAATTTTGGCAGATTTGGATGACATAAACACAATGGTTAATTGGTGAGTGGTTAATTACTGAGTTGAATACTCACCACTCACTTGTTACCAATTCGTGCTTCGTGCTTTGTGATTATTCACTTCTTACGGTCTTTTGCTTTTGGCCCAGCTTTTGATTTCAGCAGCCGAAAGGGTATTGAGCACATCGCCCTTCGTCGCCCAGCCCCTGCCGGCGGTTGTCACGCCAAAATCCATCAGGCCCAGCCCGGCAACACTGTGCGCATCGGTTCCGATGACCAGCTTAACTCCCGCCTCGATTGCCATCCTGCAATGTATATCCTTAAGGTCTAAACGCCACGGATTTGCATTCACCTCTAATGCAGTGTGTGTCTGAGCCGCGTGCTTGATAACAGCGTCAATGTCGAGATCCATCGCCTCCCGCTGGCCGATGAGCCTGCCTGTCGGGTGAGCGATGCAGTGAACATACGGATTGTCCATCGCTTTCAATGTGCGGGTTGTTACCTTTTCACGCGGACTGGCCAGGCCCGAATGTACCGCAGCTATCACAAAATCCAGCTCAGCGAGTAATTTATCATCAAAATCCAATGACCCATTGGCAAGGATATCAACCTCTGTTCCCGCTAAGATGGTTATACCTTGTAGTTTTTCGTTAAGCTTGCGGATTTCCTTAATCTGATGAGCTAATCGTTCTGCCGACAGGCCATTGGCAATTGCCGACGACCGTGAATGGTCCGTAATACAAATATATTTATAACCTATCTTTTTCGCAGCCTGGGCAAGTTCGGATATATCGCAATCGCCATCGGATGCGATTGTATGCATGTGAAAGTCGCCCTTGATGTCACCAGCCTTAATCAATTCAGGTAAAGAATTAGTCTTTGCCGCCTCAACCTCACCTCGGTCTTCGCGCAGCAGCGGCTCAATATAATCGAGCCCGAGCTTCTGATAGATTTCTTCTTCGACCGGCCCTCCAACTATTCTGTCACCCTTGAACAGACCGTATTCATTCAGCTTCATCTTAGCCTTGATGGCGATTTCTCTCAACCGCACGTTATGCTCTTTTGAGCCGGTAAAGTATTGCGCTGCTGCACCGAAACTCTCCTGCGGCACGACACGCACATCGATCTGAACGGGTCCGGTCTCGGTTTGGATAATCGCTGAGCCTTTTGTCGGCCCTGCTGCAAGGATCTCCTCGACGAATCCTGCGCTGGTAAATCCCTCTATAATCCGCTCAGAGGTTTGTTTACTCTTACCGGCAGCGACAAGTATATCAACGTCCCCGATGGTCTCAACTCGACGTCGCAGCGAGCCGGCGGTCTGGATTCTTTGAGTACCGGACAGCTCCCGCAGCAAATAAATAACCATCTCCGCCGCCGCCATTGCCTGGTCAAGGCGGATTCGGCCGGTGGACTTTTCCAAAAACTCAATCCCTCTTGTGATTGCCGCCGCTTTTTTATCGCCAAAGCCGGGCAGTGTAGCGAGAGAGCCGTTCTTAATTGAGCCTTTCAGTTTAGCGATGCTCGTTACATTTAGTTTTTCATAGACTGCTTTTACGCCCTTAGGCCCCATGCCCGGCACCTTGAGCAATTCCAATAACTTCGGCGGGATTTTTTTGAGCAACTGCCGGTGAGCGGTTATCATGCCGGTCTTTATAAACTCTTCAATTTTGGCAAAGCTTGATTTTCCGATACCGGGTATCTTTGCTAATTGACCCGTTGCCAGAAGCGTCTCTACGTCGGTCGGCATATCGCCAATAACCCGACCGACCTTTCGGTAGCTGTTAATGCGGAAACGGTCCTCGCCGAGTATCTCCATAACATCGGCCATTTCATTGAATAGTTCACTTAAGATGGCGTTTTTCATAAGGTTTACCCCGTTAGAAATTATCTTTTTTGCCGGTTTGGATTTGCTCACCAGATTTCTAACGGGATTGATTATATCCCGCCATGAATAAAATCAAAATGATAATTTCTCGCTCTATGGCATAACGAACAATCCAAATTTCAACGACGTAAATAATTAACAAGCCTCAGAATAACTGTCAGGATGCTCGAAAATGGTACACAGCTTCATCCGAAAAATAAAAAAGCCATCAATGTATTTACACTGATGGCTTTATGATAATCTTAGATTATCACATTTTTACTTTTTCTTCTTTGCTGGTTTCTTCTTGGTCGCCTTTTTCTTTGTGGCTTTCCTTTTTGCCATTTTAAAACCTCCGTGAAATTAAAAAGTGATTGTTCATAAGCGGGTTCGTAACCATCAAACCCGCTTTTCCTCTGAATTTTAATTACTTAAAATATCCTTTCAATAGCAAAAATTAAAAGTGGAAAAATTTGTTATTGCAGAGCGAATAAATCTCGCAAGCCTTCAATCATTCACTTCCTTATTATATCTTTAGAACATATTCTGGGGTCAACTTGGCAACAATCTCTATCGACCCAATTTCCAAAGTACGCAAAACGACTTTTCGCCCCCTGTATTCATAAGGTAACTCCCGCACTTCACGGATAATTTTTTTGCCCCTATCATTCTGCATCTCAACTTCAAAGTATCTCTTTCCATCAACTTGCGTCACTTTATTTACGGTTAAAATATCCGGTAAAACATATCCTCCACCATGTGGAATAACGTTGGCATTCAAGAGCCTCTCATAAAGGCCAAGATTTTTCGCTCTTTTTTCAAAACCTAACAATTCTATACTTTCAGGGCTAAGATTGGGATTACCTTTAACTATGTACGCGGGTAAATCTGCTCTCAAAGTAAGCGGGAAAAGAGTAGTCTGATTACTTAAATAATGACAACCCAACGCTATTTCATTCATATTTATAAGCCCCTGATGAGTCTCATTAGAAATTTCTATGAATTTTCCAAACAAAAATTCTGAGGCTATTCTTCTTTTTTTCTTTGAGTGATTCTCAGCACGTAGATACTGTTCAAAATACTTTTTAGCATTACTACCTGTAAGAATATGAAACTCGCCAAAAGGTGTGTCAATGTGTTCTGTCATCTCAAGCAATTGTTTACTTTTATCATAATATATTCCAAAGCCTGATTCATTATCCCCCCTTAACTCATCTGCGGCTCCGTGTATTACAAAAGCATACGGAGGTAGATTTTGTTCCAGCTTTACAACGGGTTTTACTCGAAACACATCTATAAAATGGTTGCTTTTGTAAAAGTCCCAAATCACCTTAACACCGTCTATCTCTATTGTACTTGTCTCCAATTTATGTAATTTTTTAATTAAATTCTCAATATCGGGCAGTTCTTCCAGGCCTCCTACCAGCATTCCACATGCATTAGGTTTTACATCGAGAATGACAAGGTCATCGTCTCCCCCTCCCCAGCTTATCTTTCCTCCATAGCCAAATCCGCTTCCCCAGCGACTCACATTTCTGGTGATGGTCATGTCTGGGGTGGAAATAAAAGTAGCATTTGGGCTTATACCAAGTTGATTTTGAACACAATGAATACCCGCAATACCATAGACAGTATTAGCTTTACACAATTCCGCACCACTATCGTTTAACCCAATAAAAAAACAATGGTTCTTTGCATTCCGTAACATCCCCTCCTTGTCCATATCCGTTTTACTCATTCGTAGAATTGTCGAAGTCATCTTCTTGCCCCTCATTGGTCTGGTCGTCATAATCCGATTCATCAAAATAATCTTCTCTGGCAAGGAGGCCTTTCTCAGACAAGCTGGCACAAGCAACACAGTATCGAGCCCACGGAATCGCCTCCAATCGTGCCTTGGGGATCGGCTCATTGTTGCCTTCACAAATTCCGTATGTATCGTTCTCGATACGATCGAGTGCATCTACAATTTCCAAAAGCAACTTTCTTTCGCTATCCACCAATCCCAACGTATTTTCAAGCTCAAACGTATCCGTACCCACATCAGCCATATGAAACGGCAAATTTGATAAATCAGTCCTTGGCTTTCGCAGCGTCTCCTCTTCCATACAATCCACGTTATCTAATATTTCCTCTAACTTCTCCAATAACAAGGCTTTGAATTCTCTTATTTCTGCGGGTGTTAGCCCGCTTTTGTTCGTTTTTTCCTTCGCCATATGAATCCGGTAGTTCACAAATCGTTTTATGTCCCTTTGAGAGAGTTGTTATTTTCCTAAAAACATTAATGAGCAGCGTCTATCGCCCAAGAAATGCGCATAAACTTCTTACAAAAACCCGCCTAAGCGGCTTAAGGCTTGTTTCGGTTTCTTCCGGAGTCATTCCAATCATAGCAAATGAGAAAAATCCAAAAACAAATCCTGCCACCGCACAGGCCAACCTGCGTATCTTTATAGGGTCTATTCTCGGGGATAGATATATTGAGACCTTATTCTCGATCTCTTCCAGATAACGCAAATACGGCTCTTCTAACTCATCCAGAGTGTCAGACTCAAACCTTAGTAATAACTTTCCCTGGAAGAGCAACATAAATTCCTCCTTGGAATTAACGGAAAACTCATAGTGGGAATTCAACAAATGCTCTAACATATCTTCCAGGGTTTCCGGGGCAGAATCATACGCTCGAATACGTTCAATCAAATGTTCGACCGCTTCATCTACCAGCGTAATGACAATTTCCTCTTTATCCTCAAAGTGCTGGTAAAGAGTTCCTTTGCCGACATCGGCCTTTTCGGTTATTTCTTCGACAGTTGCAGCGTCAACGCTCTTTTCGCTAAAAACATCCAGAGCGGCTTTTTTCAGCTTCTTCCGGGTTCTTTTAGCCCTTTTCTGTGACCTGTTTTTTACAGATTTTTTTGTTTTGGTCGACATAATCTTGACTATTTAGTCAAAACTGACCAAATGTTCAAGAAAAAATTTGACTTTTGCAAAAATATTCTTATTTTTATTTAGCTTGATTAAACCGTAGGTTTGAAGGAAATAATTGGCTGGATGAATACAGGTAGAACCTTAAATTCAGATAGCACCGGGCTGCATCTTAAAAGAGGCAACCGTCTTGGTAAATACCGCCTGAAAAAGTGTCTCGGTACAGGTGGAATCTGCGAGATCTGGCAGGCAAGAGACCGCGTAGAAGATATCTGGGTCGCCTTAAAAATACCTCTGGCAGATATTAATGGCAGGCGTGATAATGAGACTTTATTACGCGAAGTCCGTGCAGTTTCCAAGTTGCGTCATCCCAATATACTCTCAGTCAAAAATGCTGACCTTATTGACGGCCACGCAGTACTTGCTACCGAATTATCCGCAGGTACTTTAGCCGATTGTTCCAAGCCGATGTCTGTCAGAAGAATTATATCAATTATTGCTCAAGTACTCGAAGGTCTGGCCTACGCCCACCACAATCAAATAGTGCACTGTGATGTTACCCCAAGCAACATATTTCTATTTCCGGATAAACGGGCTAAACTTGGAGATTTTGGAATATCCCTGAAGCTAAAAGGACGCATGAAAACTGTTGATGATTTTGGTACCCCTGGATATGTCGCTCCCGAACAGGCTTATGGCTATCCTACCTATCGTAGCGACTGTTTTGCCGTCGGCCTGATCCTCTATGAATATATTACAGGAATATTGCCCCGGTGGCCCTTCGACTGGCCACCTCGCGGTTATCAGCGTCTAAGGGAAAGAACCAATTTGGCATTTGTAAAATTCATTAGAAAATCCCTGTCGGTTCACCCACAAAAACGCTTTGCAAATGCCGGAAAAATGCTCACGGCCATGCATGAGTCAATACCTGAAAGCTGCCAAGAAGTTATAAGAACGGTAGAGAAAAAAGAAAATGACTGGCGTAAAGTTCGACGCGATGTTTTCATTAGGCGATACGGCAGGATTTTCCCCGTTATATTCAGATGTGTCGAATGTGATGAACCAATAGACGAAAGAATGCAGATCTGTCCATGGTGTGGAAGTAAAAGAAATCGCTTTGATACCCGCAGCCAATTCAGCCATATTTGTCCACACTGTCATAAAGGGGTTTTTCCGGAATGGAAATTTTGCCCATGGTGCTATGGACCAGGATTCGATTCGCCAATTTCTATTCACTCAACTGGGGCTCGTTATCACGCCCGATGCGAACACTGCAATGGCAAACTTATGCGCTTTATGCTTTATTGTCCATGGTGTCATCGCAAAGTGCAAAAACCTTGGCAGACTCGCCCTTTCCCTGAAATCTGCGGTCGGTGCGATTGGTCAATAGATTCAGATTTTTGGAACTACTGTCCCTGGTGTAAACAGGATTTAAGACCTTAATTGTTAATCGGTCAGATTTACCGAAGAAATGAAAATAAGATACAGGAGCGTCAAATGGATAACCTTGTTCCCACCAAAGTGTTTTTAACTAAAGGTGTTGGCCGGCATAAGTACCAACTGAAATCTTTCGAACAGGCACTGCAAACGGCAGGTGTAGCTCAACAAAACCTGGTTCAGGTGTCGTCGATTTTGCCACCCAAATGCAAAATTATCAGCCGCGAAAATGGATTGAAATCACTAACTCCGGGCCAAATATGCTATTGTGTGATGGCCAGAGCCGACACGAGTGAACATGGAAGGCTGGTTGCCTCCTCAATAGGAGTTGCCATTCCTAAAGACAACACCCAATGGGGATATCTAAGCGAGGTACATGACCACGGTATGAATAGCCAGCAGGCAGGAGACCTGGCTGAAGATTTGGCAGCCGGCATGTTAGGGACAACGTTGGGGATGGAACTTGACCCTGACACAGCCTGGTCGGAAAAAGAGCAGGCATATAAATCAAGCGGGTTGTTTATTAAAACCACCAATCTCACCCAAACCGCCAAAGGCCAGGAGGGTCTGTGGACAACGACGGTGGCGATAGCAATGTTTTTGTTTGATTGAATATGTTGATGGGATTTATATGTCATGAAAGAAGTTATCAATTTCGGGTACTTGCCCGAAGAATATTCTGACCCCGAAAATGCCGGGATAATCATCATTCCTGTTGCTTACGATGGAACAAGCACCTGGATCAAAGGTGCTGACAAAGGCCCTACGGCAATAATAGAAGCATCAGCTAATATGGAGCTATATGATATAGAAACCGATTCAGAAGTTTATAGAAAAGGTATATATACAGAGGATACCATAACCAGAGAGATTACCACCACAGAGATGATTAATGCGGTCAATGGAACCGTTCAGTATTATCTCGAAAAAAACAAATTTACAGTCGTTATAGGCGGAGAACACTCGGTCAGTATTGGTTCTATCAAGGCTCATGCAGAACACTATGCGAATCTTACTGTTTTACAATTAGATGCCCACGCGGATTTAAGAGAAGAATATAATGGCTCAATATATAACCACGCCTGTGTTATGGCCAGAATTAAAGAGTTCTGCCCAGTCGTTCAGGTAGGTATCAGAAGTATGGATTCCCCCGAAAAAGAATCTATGGACAAGACCCGCACGTTTTTTGCAGAAGACATCTATAACAACACGGATTGGATTAAAAAGGTCGTCTCCACACTTTCAGATAATGTTTATATAACGATAGACCTGGATGTCTTTGACCCGTCTATAATGCCTTCCACCGGCACACCTGAGCCGGGGGGATTGCTGTGGTATGATGTCTTGGCGCTACTAAAAGCAGTTTCCAATAAAAAAAATGTCGTGGGTTTTGACGTTGTGGAGCTATGTCCGGATGACAGAAATAAAGCTCCTGACTTTATGGCCGCAAAGCTCATTTATAAATTGCTGGGCTACAAATTCGGAGGCTGAAATGGAAAAAAACGATTTCCTAAGAGACCCTGTAAAGCATATCGACATAAAATCTTTTGATTCGACAGAAATAATCGAAGCTATGAAAGATATGTCTTTTACAGCAAGAGACACAGCAAGAGCAGCAGATATTTTTAATCGAATGATAAGAGATGATGAATGCACGATTATTTTATGTATAGCAGGCAGTACCAGCGCCGCGGGGTGCAAGCAGATTTATACCGATATGGTCAGGCACAATATGGTTGATGTGATAGTGGCCACGGGGGCTTCCATCGTTGATATGGATTTTTTCGAGGCTTTAGGTTTTAAACATTATAAAGGCAGCTCATTTGTTGATGACAGAATGCTAAGAGACCTCTATATCGACAGAATCTATGACACTTTCATTGATGAAAAGCAGTTGCAGGTTTGCGACAACACTATAAAGGAAATAGCCGATTCGCTCCCTCCAGAACCTTATTCTTCAAGGGAATTTATCGAAGAGATGGGAAAGTATCTCATTAATAACGCAGAAAAACCGGATTCCTTAGTGCAGGCAGCGTATGAAAATGATGTACCAATATTTTGCCCGGCTTTTTCAGATTCGAGTGCGGGTTTCGGCTTGGTAATGCATCAGACCGAAAACGACCAAAGCCATATTTCTATTGATTCGATAAAGGACTTTAGGGAGCTGACGGAGATTAAAATAAAATCACCGGTTTCAGGACTATTTATGATTGGAGGCGGGGTCCCAAAGAATTTCGCACAGGATACTGTGGTCTGTGCCGAAATTCTGGGAAAACCTTCAAATATGCACAAATACGCTATACAGATCACCGTGGCTGATGTTCGAGATGGGGCATGTTCAAGTTCGACTCTGAAAGAAGCGTCCTCATGGGGCAAGGTCGATACAGTTTACGAACAGATGGTTTATGCAGAGGCCACCTCCGTTTTGCCTTTAATTATCAGCTACGTATATCACGCGCGGGGCTGGGAAGGCAGATGGGAAAGAAAATGGAGTAAAATTTTTGAATAATCATTTTCAGGAAAGAGAAAGGAATATAGATATGACGAGAAGGATACTGACACCCTGCCGAGCCGCTGGCTCACCGCAGCTGGTTAGATTTCTGACTGTCTTGGCTTGTTCGCTGGTTCTTATGGGTTGCAAGGATGAGCAGGAGAAGAAAAAAGCCCTCGCAGAAGCTGCGGAGGCCAGAACGTCGCTGGCCAAAGTCATGGCTGACTTAACCAGGGCAAAAAGCGAAATAGCCGACCTAAAGGAGGAGCTGGAAGCAGCCAAGGAAACCCACAATGAGCTTCAAGAGCAGGCCGAGCCGCTTGTCGGCGAGCGAGACTTTGCAATGGCCGCAGCAGAAAAAGCACAAGAAAAAATCAACAACCTGACCGCTCAGTTAAATGAGCAAGCCCAAAGTGTGGCGACACTCCAAAAAGACATTAAGGAGCTTGAGATGGTTATCGAGAACCAGGAAAGAACTATTGCAGAACAACAGGTAACCATTGAGGAGCTGCAGAAGATAATCGAGCAACAAGGAGCTGCCGAGGAACAGCCTGAAGATGTCGAGCCGCCCGAGCCCGAGCAACCTTAAAAGCACACCCGGCAAAACTCTAATACCCTACTTCAACGACGGAAATAATTGATAAGCCACAAGATGAGCGTCAGGATAATCGAGATGAGTATGCAGCTTGCTATTGGAAAATATATCCGCCAGTTCTTGGAGCCGAATTGCAAATCGCCGGGCAGCTTAAACAAGCCGACTCGACCGAGCACAATTACAATTACGCCCAGCAGAACAATAATACCCCCCGTTGCTATTAACCACTTACCGATTTGTTGAGGCCCAAAATCCATATTCTTCAATTTATTTCTATATCAGTTTGCTTTATAAGAAAGACCCTAAGTCATCTCGACCGAAGCCCCCGTTCTTGCTTTCGCACCTGTGCCTGCGTTACCGACAGGTGCAGGCAAGAAAGCACGGGGGCGAAGTGGAGAAATCTATTAAAAAAACAGTTTTCTCGGCTCGCCTGTTGCTCGCTCGAAATGACGATTTACAATGTCTTCTACAATACCATCTATAATAAATTATAACCGTTTTCAAAACCATTCAAAATGTTAAAATACCCTTTATGAGCAAAGCGGATTGCGATATTCGAATTGGCACTTCAGGATGGTATTACGACCACTGGAAGGAGCTGTTCTATCCCGCCGTGCTGCCCAAGAGCAAATGGTTCGAGCACTACGCACAGCATTTCGACACCGTGGAAATCAATAACACCTTCTATCACCTGCCGAAGGCTGAATCTGTAAAGAGATGGCACAAACTCGCTCCCAAAGGCTTTCTCTACGCTGTAAAAGCCAACCGATACATAACCCACATCAAGAAGTTAAAGGACACCTCAGAACCGCTTCAGCGCTTCTTCGAAAGAATCAACATTTTGAAAAGAAACCTCGGCCCTGTTCTCTATCAACTCCCGCCGAGCCTGCACCAGGACCTCGACCTGCTCGAAAGTTTTATCAAGCTCCTTCCCAAAAAACAACCTTCCGTCTTTGAATTCAGACATAATAGCTGGTATTCCGAAGATACCTTCGAGCTACTCAAAAAATTGAAGGTCGGCTTTTGCATCCACGATATGCCCGGAAAGGAATCTCCCCGCATCGTCACATCCGATGCAATCTACATTCGCTTCCACGGCACAACCGGCAAATATTCCGGCAGCTATTCGAAATCCGCATTACAGAACTGGGCCAAATGGCTCAAAGAGCAATCCAAACATGCCCGCAGCATCTACGTCTATTTCAACAACGATGCCCACGCCCACGCCATAAAAAACGCAAAGACATTAAAAGAACAATTTCAATAAGAACAGCACCAAATGAAGTTTGAGTGTGCCGAACGTCACAAATTACAAAAGTACGTTCAGACCCTTTTCGATGGCATATTGCCGGACGGATTCAATCTCCTCGAAGGTCGGTCGGCGGTTTATTTTGGGATACGAAGAGGCTTTGTAGCAGGGACGGTACTGGTCCATAACGTTAATGGTTGTTGATGTGCTAATCTGTTCTGCTAAAAAGTCTATAACCTCAACGCTGCCAGCTAATTGGTCTGGCAAGACCAAATGTCTGACTAAAAGCCCGCGTGTAGCCAATCCGTTTTCAACTTTTAAGTCGCCGACCTGGCGGTGCATTTCTTTAACAGCGGCTAAATTAACCTCCGGATAATCCGGCGCCGCTGAAAGCTCCTCAGCAACCTCCGAATCCGAATACTTCATATCCGGCATATAAATATCAACAAATCCTTCGAGCAGCTTGAGCGTCTCGACCGAATCATAACCGCCTGTATTATAGACTGTCGGCAGTATCAGGCCATTTTTCCTGGCCAATTCGATACCGGCCGTAATAGCCGGGATAACGTGGGTAGGAGTTACGAAATTAATATTGCTGCACCCGTAATCCTGCAATTCGAGCATAGATTGAGCCAACCGCTCAATTGTCATTTCTCTGCCGTGCCGGTGATGACTGATATCGAAGTTCTGACAGAAAACACAGCCTAAATTACAACCGGCAAAAAATATAGTGCCCGACCCCCCACTGCCGACAAGCACACTTTCCTCGCCGAAATGGGGCCCCACAGAGCTGACCACCGGCATATCCCCGATGCCGCAAAAGCCTATTTGACCCTCGCTGCGCTTGACTTTACACATTCGCGGACAGAGAGTGCACGGATTCATCTTCTCCCACAACCGCTGAACAGCCTTACTAAACGAACTAATATCAACCGGCAAAGACGTCATAGTTTCGTTTTACATATATTGTATTGCCTTCAAAGAACTCTATAGAAAAGACCGCATGTCATTTCGACCGAAGCTCCCGTTCTTGCTTTCGCACCTGTGCCTGCGTTACCGACAGGTGCAGGCAAGAAAGCACGGGGGCGAAGTGGAGAAATCTATTAAAAAAAGGCTTTTCAATACCTCAATTGGTTTCTCTGCTCGTTCAAAATACCATTTATAATGTTTTCTACAAAGCAATTTCAAAGCACAATAAATTTTTGCAGCACAATTATAGCATAACCCCCCAGGTTAACAATTATTACACAAGGCTCAATATTATTGCAGAAAAAGCAGATTTAAGGTACACTGCTTTTTCGAGTTAAAAAGAGTTAAAAATGGCGATAAAAAAGGCAAATTTAACAGAACAGGACTTTGACCCTGCGCATCCTATAAATAAACTGCGAGAACTTAACAAGTTGAAGGAGAACTCGGAGCAAACGCGAAATTCGCTTGCTCGGCGATTAAGGGCCGGCGAACATGCCGCCGCTACCGAGCTTGTTGACATATATTACAAACAGATTTATTTGTTTATGAGAAGGCTTGGCCATGACCGACAGGTTAGCGAAGACCTGACGCAGGAGAGCTTTCTCAACGCCTGGCACCATATAGGCCAGTTGAGAGACGGCAAAGCGCTAAATGGCTGGCTCTATCGCATTGCTGGCAACGTCTCGAAACTGTACTGGCGCAAGCACAAGGGCAGGAAAACGGCTGACCTTGAAGGATTTGATGTCCCTGACAGTAACAATGCCCAGTACGATAAAATCGAGCGTAACGAACAGTTGGAGCAGTTGAAAAATGCTGTTGCAAGGCTGCCCATAAAATTGAGACAAACGGTCGTTTTACATTACACCCAGCAGTTGACTATCACCGAATCCGCAGATGCAGCAGGCGTTAGAGAAGGAACCTTCAAAAGCAGGCTCAACAGAGCATTAACTGCTTTGAGAAAGCAGGTTACTTAAAAGGGCTCCCAGAGAAAAAGAAAACCGCAATGGGAAAAGAAGAACTAAAAGAACTGTTGAATAAATTACCGGATGTGATGACAGAACCGGTTCCCCAGCGTCTTGGCGAGGAAATAAAACGCCAAATCCCACAAAAACTTTCGCCACACAGAGGAGGGATAAACACCATCAATATTATAATTGACTTTAGAATAAACAAACTTGCTGCGGCGGCAGCTATAATCATAACAATAATTTTTTGTGCTACCTTCCTTGGGGGCCGGGATTCGACAGGCAGCGGCATGCTTCAGGACAGCATGCTATTGATAAAATATTTGGGGGCTGCTGATACAAGCAACATATCAGCCGGCAGGGCAATATACGAGCATTTACTTCAACGGGGCGAAAATGTTGTATGGTACGGCGATCGGCTTTCTCCAAAGGACAACAGCGCGGTGCTGATGCAACGCAAGCTTGCCGATGGTAAGTATGAGGTAATGTTCGTTGATGGGCGTGAAAAACAAGTAAGTGCAGAAGAATTGATAACACTGCTATCCGATATGCTGCAAAAAAAGAGATAATAAATAGTGCAGCAGATAAAAAAAATAGCTATTTATCGCTTGAATTCCCCCCCGCTATATGGTAGAATTCCGGAGTACAGGTTGTATTTTCGAAAAACCTATTTATCCACAATACAAGGAGCATTATCATGAGGAGCCGAAGAGGGTTTACCTTGATAGAACTTTTGGTAGTTATCGCTATTATTGCGCTATTGATGGCGATATTGATGCCCGCACTGGGTCGCGTGAAGAAACAGGCACAGTCGATTGCCTGTCAGGCAAGATTGAGGGAATGGGGTCTTATCTTCAAGTTATATACCGACGACTACGATGGCCAGTTCAACGAAGGCTGGGGTGTGGGTGAGACGACGTTATGGATGAATGCGTTACGGTCATACTACAAAGATAATTGGGATTTGCTCTTATGCCCCACTGCAACCAGAATTATGGCAAGTGCAGCCGACTGGGGTACATTCAAGGCCGCTCAGCGAAATGTTGCCACGCCCGGAGGTGGGTCCTACCTTTACACCTTCAGCTATAGCATAAATTCCTGGACCAACTATATGCATTCGGACCGTGACACTCGCCTGGAAGAATGGTTCTGGAAAAATACACAGAACACTACAACTGTAGTCCCTGGGACTCGGACTCCCGCTGGCAGACCAGTTAGTACAAATAATATACCGGTATTCGGTGACTCCACCTGGCATGACGGCTGGCCGCGTCACACCGACCAGCCGGTGGAGAATATGGATGCTTTCGGGATAATGGACCAGGGCACATCGGGGGAAATGAACCATTTCTGCATCAACCGACACAACGGGTTTATTAACATGCTTTTTATGGACTGGTCCACCAGACGTATAGGGCTCAAGGAGAACTGGACATTGAAATGGCACCGTTCGTTTGATACAATGGGCCCGTGGACAAAAGCCGGCGGTGTCATGCCAAGCGACTGGCCGCGATGGCTGCAACGTTTTAAAGATTACTAAAAATATCTGCTGCACAACAAAAGGCCAGTCTTTTAGGGCTGGCCTTTCTTGCTGGTTAGGGACTTCTGAAAAGGAAATTTTCAAACACACAAAAGAAAAATATCATTATGCGCAGAAAAAAGGGGATTACCCCGTTAGAAATTAAGATTCATTATCGAAAAAGCGGAAGATTTCTAACTTGCCCCGTTAGAAAAAACGACAGTTAGGCAAAAGGTCAGACTTGTGGAAGAAGACTTTTTTTGCTACGATATTGTTAGAAAGTTTTTAGGCAATCAAAATGATTGGGCATTCCCGCGAAATGTGTTCTCGACTCCGATCGGGGAGCGAGAATCCAGAAATAATACGATTTGAGACGAAACCTCAATCAGATTATTGTCGAAAAAAGTTATTCAAGGCAGCTTAGTTAGTTCCTGTTGCGGAAACAGTATTTGTCATTCCCGCGAAAGCGGGAATCCAGTTTTTCGCTCTGGACCCCTGCTTTCGCAGGGGTGACATCGTCGGTTTTCGCTTTCCGCAACAGATACTAGTTAGTGATTTTTCGCAAAACTTATCAGTTGACAATAGAAGGAGTATTACGATGAGCAATCGAAGAGGGTTTACGTTAATAGAGCTTTTAGTTGTTATCGCTATTATTGCGCTGTTGATGGCTATATTAATGCCGTCCCTACAGCGGGTAAGGGACCAGGCAAAGACAATTGCTTGTCGGTCCAATCTCAAACAATGGGGTCTCGTTTGGTCAATGTACACAGAGGAAAACCACAACAAATTCCCCGACTATATGGGCGGTGATTGGATGCAGAAGCTGGTGGAATATTACTCTAACAGTGAGAAACTGCTCTACTGCCCTATGGCCACAAAAACCATCTCTGAGGGTGCTCCAGTCCGCTATTCAAGTCTTGAAACCGGCGGCAGCTATTCGCTAAACGAGTGGATTTACGACAGCGACGACACAAGCGACGGTCGAAAACTCGAGGAGTACTGGAGAAATACCAATCACAAAGGTCTGAATAACGTTCCGGTTATGGGCGATGGCGCCTGGCGCGCCGATGGCCAGCCATACCATATGGACGAGCCTCCTTCATACGATGGGGAGCCAAGAACAGGAGTTGGTACTACTGGAGATGAAATGCGCATCTTCTGCATCAACCGCCACGATGGATTTATTAATGTCCTCCTTATGGACTGGACCGTTAGAAAGGTCGGACTCAAAGAATTGTGGACATTGAAGTGGAATTGTTACTACAACATAGCAGGCCCCTGGACGATGGCCGGCTTTGTGCAGCCTGCTGATTGGCCCGAATGGATGAGGCATTTCAAAGACTACTAATAGATAATCGCTGTTGCTTCTTCAATCCTTTTGATGACCTCAGTGCCATCAGCAGAGTAAGGTACATAACCATCAAAACCCTTCTGCAGCAGGGCGGCCGACTCAGAATCGCTTAACTGGTTCACTAACGCTATTATCTTGATAGTCCGCAAATCCTCATTAGCACGAATGTATTTACAAATGCCCATCGCATTTATGTCTTCAGCCAAAAGGCTTACCAGCAAAACATGGGGGACAAATTTCTGAACGACCGCACCTGTCCCAAAATTGCTCTGGACGGTTTGGACCTCGTAGTCTGCCTCGTTTTGCAAAATATCGGCCAAAGCTGATGCAGTTTTGTCGTTGCTGTCTGCTATAAGTACCCGGATTTTGCCGACCGGAAGTGCAGTGGTAGGCATATTATGTATTTTCATAAAGCGAACCAGTTCGCTGACGGGTATTCGACGGTCCTTGCTGCCGGGTATGCGATAGCCCTTCAGTTGGCCGTTGTCAAACCATTTCGAGACTGTGCGAGGAGCAACGTTACAAATCTTGGCTACGTCGCCTGTAGTCAGTACGTTTTTGCCTTTTGCCATTTCCAGATTCCCGCTACTATGTACTTAAACCTTATGCTTAATCGGTTTTAAATCGAAAGCTGTTTAACAGACAAATGCAATTTTCAAGCCCCCACCGTTTTTACCTCACAAAAGCGAAGCACTACAGGCAAATAAACAATTATCTCATTAGACCACGTCCCATAAAGATAAGAGAATTCGCAATTTTCGATTTCAATTCATTCTTCGCCGTAGAGGCGGCTCGCAAACCGTCCTTGCTTAACTCTCCAAAATCGCTACATAGAGTTCTATCGCACGTTAAACGGTAAAATGTCATTCCGAGCGGAGCGTAGCGTAGTCGAGGAATCTATTTAATATACCCCTCGGCCTTGCTCGGAGTGACAATGCCTTTTAGAAATCACAACTATCAATTAAGTTATGAAAGAACATTATGGGTGGCACCCTCAAACTCGTTTTGGGGTGCTTTTGGTTCGATGAGCAGTCATTTATTCAGAGACAAAGCAATAGCTCGAGTAGTACTGCTACGAAAAAAGAATTGTCAATCAGCAAGGGTGTTCAAAATATCTTTGATTTATCGGCCAGTAGCGGTACAATTTCGCCAAGGAGATTTTGTTATGCAGATATATTTATCTCGGCCGGACGTAACCGAGAAAGAAATCGAGGCGGTTTGTGAAGTGCTTCGCGGTCCCAATCTGTCGCTCGGCCCTAAACTGGCGGAATTCGAGCAGGTCTTCGCCAACTATATAGGAACAAAGCGGGCTGTTGCCGTCAACAGCGGGACCAGCGGCCTTTTCTTATGTATGTTGGCACTGGGAATTGAGCCGGGCGATGAAGTTATTACTACGCCCTTTACTTTCATTGCCTCCGCAACTTCTGTTATGATGGCCGGGGCCAGGCCGGTCTTTGTTGATATTGACCCAATAAGTTTGAATATCGACCCTGCTAATATCGAATCCGGCATTACCGCCAGGACAAAAGCCATTGTAGCCGTGGAGGTTTTCGGCAATCCCGCCGGTCTTGACAGGCTTTGCGAAATTGCTCAAAAACACAATCTGGCGGTAATTGAAGACAGTTGTGAAGCCCTCGGTTCTGCATTGAACGGAAAAAAGGTCGGGACATTCGGCTCGATGAGTGTATTCGGCTTCTATCCCAACAAGCAGATAACCACCGGCGAAGGTGGAATGATTGTGACCGACAATGATTCTCTGGCGGATATGTGCGTATCGCTCCGAAATCAGGGCAGGGGCAAAGGAAGCAGTTGGCTGGAACACGAAAGGCTGGGTTACAACTTCCGTCTCAGTGACATAAATTGTGCGCTCGGAATTGTGCAACTGTCGAGAATAGACCAAACCAAAGCCAAACGCCGACAGGTCGTAAAATGGTATCAGGAAATCTTAGCTGATGAAGACAGGCTGATAGTGCCAACCGAACCGGATGGCTGCGATATGAGCTGGTTTGTCTTTGTCGTCAGGCTTGCCCCGTCCGTCGCAGACGTATCGGGGCTTGCTAATGGTTTTACTTTGGCCCAGCGCGACCGGATTCTGCAGGCGATGAGAAGCCAAAACATTCAGGTCAGCAATTATTTCCCTCCTGTGCATCTACAGCCCTTTATGGTTGAGCAATTCGGCTATAGCCAAGGCGATTTCCCTGTTACCGAAGCCGTCTCTAAAAGCACTATCGCCCTGCCGTTCCATAACAATCTGACCAAAGATGAAGTGGCAATTGTCTGCAAAACATTGAAAGAAGTTTTAGATAAAAATTAGGATTGCGCTCTTTCTCATTCCGAGACCGAAGGCTCCCTTTGTCATTGTGAGCGAACGCAGTGAGCGAATCAATCTCAATACTGTTTAGCCCCAGGTTTCACCTGGGGTTTTTGTTTAGCCGTCGCCGCCACGGCGACGTTGTCATTCCTGCGAAGCTTTATTTAGCCCCCACCCCGCGCGGTGGGGGTCACTTCTGTTCCGTTTTACCCACCCCTATGCTGGGGGGTATTCTGTCTTCTGTAATTTATTTCGATGGTTATTATCTTACCCCGCGACTCAACGTACAGTTTGGTCAATCACTCTCAACCGTCGCTGGCGCGGCCCAAGGCCCCGCGGTCTGTTCAGTGATGGTTTTCACCATAGCAGAATACTCTGAACCGATGGCTCCCATATCATGCAAGTCCTTGATAAGCATTTCCTTAAGGTCTGCATTCGCAACCTTTTCGATCCTGTTCATAAGGTTCATTGCCGTTTTCAGTTTGTCCACCTTACGCGAAAAGAGTTGTTTTCTCTTGTCAATATCCCCAATTTCCAACACTTTCACTGAGATCTCAGCAATTTCTTCACCCGGTTTGTGGAAGACCAAAGGTCCCATATGTATTAGAATATCCTCAACATTATCAACATATGGATTTATGAAGGGTTTCTCTTGATCGTAATAGTCATTCTTTCTCCTATTGCACTCAGTGCAAGCTATAGTGAGGTTTCTCCATTCAAACCGCCCTTCTTCCTTGACACTCACTGGTACCTTGTGCTCCACATCTCCAGGTGTGTTATGCCCGATTTTGCTTTCACAATATACGCACTTGTCATGGGTTTCTTCTAATAAGATCTTCTTGATGGATCTCTCCCTGTACTTCGTCTTATAGTATTCGCTTCCGACCTCTCTCACCTTTTGTTTCCAATACTCCTTCTTCTCTTTCAGCAAAAGCGGCTCATCCAGTTTCGCAAGTCTACGCATCTTCGCTCTCCAACTTGTCCACACTTCTTAGGAACTGGGGATAAAGGCGCAAATCCTGTAGTTTCTTTCTGAACTCCATTAATGATTCATTAGTTACTCCCATTCTCATAAGATCATCATATGACTCCTTCAGCCTCTGCTCGACCCACTTCGGTATTGTAAGAGGCACATCAAGTATCTCCTGCAAGGTCTCGCTATAGTCACCTGCGAGTTCCTGATCTTTAATATGTCTTGAGCGAACTTTACTTTCTATGAATTCTAGAGCGTATATCTGTGCATTAGGATTAGAGGTTACGATAAATGGACTGTGTGTAGAAACTATAAATTTTGCTTTAGGAAATGCTTTTTCCAGGTTAGGCAACAACTCTCGCTGCATTGCTGGGTGCAAGTGATTTTCTGGCTCGTCAAATGTAACCACAAATTGTTCTTTATCTGTTCCATACATCAAAATTTGCCACGCAACGCCAATCAACGCACCAACGCCTCCTGAAACTGAATCAAGAGAAAAATTACCACTTTCTGTTAACAAAACAACGTCAGGCATTCTTATTTCTAATCTCATAAATCCCAGCTCGCTTGGCAGCAAAATTTTTAAAGCTTCTTGAAATCTCTCAAATATTGTTACGAACTCACTGTTTTCTAAAACTGCTCTGTTACCATAACCAAATACAGCAAGTGCTATAATCGAGCTCTTTATTACTAAACCGGGATTCTGAGCTCTATCTGATTGATATAACTGAATAAGCAGGTTCTGATATTCTTGAAATCGTTGCGCGCTAGTCTTTGGATCCGCTGGAATGTTTCTCACGCTCTGATAAGAGAATGGCTGAGTGTGCGAAGGTATATATAGCCCTGATACTGGTTTTTGGTTCTTATAGTTTATATGATATTGTTCACTTACCTCAATTGGTACATTCAGTTCGCAGACGTCTCCGGAATCATAATGTATCTCTCCAATTTTAGCTGTATTTGATTTTGGAACAAATGAAGAATCCCACAACATCCAGACATCTGACCAAAATTTTGACTTTCTTTTTTTACCAGCTTTTGTTGAAGTCCAGTTTAAATTCCAACCAAAATGTCTTGACAAGATATTTAATATTGTAGTCTTACCAGAACCATTGGCTCCTGTAATAACTGTCATGGGCGCCTCTAGATTAATTTGCACTGATTCAAACTGGCGCCACTTTTCAATGTTTATGAATTTGAACATTTCGGTCCTTTCGTTAAAGGCCTAGTACCTAATTTTAGTACTATGTTTATTTTTTTTATCAAGATAATGCTGACAGTCACCTGTTAATATCTCGGGACAGTACGCAAAAATGTGACTATCCCTAGTTACCGTAGTTTTCCATAAGGCCTTGGTTGTTCTACTCCTCGGGTCCTTGTAATTCTTCAACAACCGGTTCAGGTTTCACCAACTCGATCTCGCTTCGGATATCGTCTATGTATATTACCGGCATAGAGGATTCTTCAGCCAACTCGTTGGCAAGACTACTACGAAAAGCCACGATCTCAATGCGAAGACCAAAGCCCTTGATTGTTCGCACTGTCTCTAGATAGTCCTTGTCACCAGACACAAGTATCGCCGTATCGAAGGCCTTGTTCATTCCGTGAGTAAGCATTTTTGTTGCTAAAGCGACATCTACGCCCTTTTCAGTCTGGCATGACACCAAAAAACTGTACCATTGAGAATTAGAGGGTATCCGATAAAATCAGTAGTTTTTAATGAAAGGGATACCCAAATGAAACGTAAATTTCACACACCAGAACAGATAGTTAAAAAGC
>Ga0315544_1000602_pt1 | contig 32574 bp, 27 predicted proteins | sample SalMarSW160130MG_2_FD_202543 | JGI IMG/M metagenome (GOLD analysis project Ga0315544, IMG submission 202543) | Salt marsh sediment microbial communities from the Plum Island Ecosystem LTER, Massachusetts, United States - Salt Marsh Sediment SW1601-130 ... | reverse complement strand
TAGAGAATGCTATTTATTCGGTAATCTCTCCAGAGGGATGTGCGGCAATTCTCTGGAAAGATCAGGCCAAAATGGAGGAAGCAGCAAAGGCTTTGCGAATCACTTCTCAAGATCTTCTGGATCTAAAGATTATCGACGGCACCATCCCTGAACCCATGGGAGGAGCTCATCGAGACGTAGAACAAACAGCTCTCAATATCAAGCAGGCCATAACTAAACACCTTAGAGAGTTAAAGGATCTGACTCCAGCAGAGTTAGTTCAAAAAAGGTATAAGAAATACCGAGGAATAGGGAAATTTAAAAGAGGGTAAAAATGGAAGAAGAATACGGTGCTAAACAGATCAAAGTCTTAAAGGATCTGGAGGCGGTTCGCAAAAGGCCCAGCATGTACATCGGAAGCACCGGACCACGAGGACTACATCACCTCATTAATGAGGTGGTTGATAATTCCATTGATGAGGTCCTGGCTGGCTACTGCCAGAATATAAAGGTAACAATCCATTCTGATAACAGCATTACCGTAGTTGATGATGGAAGAGGCATCCCGGTAGCTCCCCATCCAGTTTATAAAAAATCTGCCCTGGAGCTGGTCATGACCTCTCTTCATGCCGGGGGTAAATTCGACAACAAGATATACCGGGTGGCGGGAGGACTTCATGGAGTGGGAGTCTCGGTAGTCAATGCTCTTTCTGAATGGTTAGAGGCAAAAGTAGCCCGTGAAGGCAGGATCTGGCGTCAAAGATATAAAAGAGGTAAACCTACAACCAAGGTGAAGTGTATAGGAGAAGACCCTTGCCCAAAAAATGGAACCGAGATCAGCTTTAGACCTGACCCAGAAATATTTGAATCCATAGAATTTGACTGGGAAAGAGTAACTCGTCGTTTGAGAGAACTGGCCTTTCTGAACCAGGGACTCAATATAGAGGTAGAGGATGAAAGAAGCGGTAGGAGGCGCACCTTTGCCTACGAAGGAGGAATTAGGACCTTTGTAAAGCATCTCAACCGGAATCGAGAGGTTATTTTTGATGAGCCCATCTACCTTCAGGGAGAAAAAGATAACATAACTCTGGAGGCAGCTATTCAATATAATCAAAGCTTTATCCAGGATATTTTCGCCTTTGTCAATGATATTAATACTGAGGAAGGAGGAACTCATCTTTCTGGATTTAAGTCCGGCTTAACTAGAGCCATCAATGACTATGTTAAGAAAAAGGAAAACCAGCCAATCGTACTCTTAGGAGAAGACGTAAGAGAAGGTTTAACCGCTATTATTAATATGAAGATGCCCGATCCTCAGTTTGAGGGACAGACAAAAACCAGATTAGGCAATACCGAAGCCAAAGGAATTGTGGAGTCCATTGTTTATGGAAATCTCTCCCGATACCTGGAGGAGAATCCCACCATAGGTAAATTGGTAATACAGAATGTAGTCTCTTCTTCGCGGGTTCGAGAAGCTGCCCAGAAAGCAAGGGAAGTAACCCGAAGGAAGGAAAGTCTGGGAGGGGGAACCCTTCCTGGTAAACTGGCCGCTTGCTCCGAGGATAATCCCGAAAAAACTGAGCTTTTCATAGTGGAGGGGGATTCAGCAGGAGGCTCCGCTAAACAAGGAAGGGATAGGCGTTTCCAGGCTATCCTGCCCTTAAGGGGAAAAATTCTCAATGTGGAAAAGACTCATCTACTTAAGATCCTCAATAATGAAGAGATAAAATCTATGATCACCGCTATCGGCACCGGTATTAAAGACGAATTCAATCTGTCCAGACTGAGATACCACAAAATCATCCTTATGAGTGATGCGGATGTGGATGGAGCTCATATCAGGACTCTTATTCTCACCTTTTTTTATCGGTATATACAGGATTTAATTAGAGAAGGCCATGTTTACATCGCCCAGCCGCCTCTCTATAAGGTTAATGGTAAAAATAAAGAATATTTTCTTTACAGTGAGGAGAGCTTAAAGGAATTAACGAAAGAGCTGGGGCAGCAAAAATTAGAGGTTCAACGCTACAAAGGTCTAGGGGAGATGAATCCCGACCAGCTCTGGCGAGCCACCATGAATCCAGCCACCCGCACCATCTATCAGGTTTCCATAGAAGATGCTGTCCAGGCCGATGAGCTATTTACCATCCTAATGGGAGGAGAAGTCGAGCCTCGTCGTAGGTTTATCGAGGATCACGCCCTGGAAGTGACCAACCTGGATATATAAATAAAAAAGGGGGTTACCATGGCTTTGGAAAGTGGAATTGCTCCGCTTTATCTGGAAGACGAAATGAAGACTTCTTACCTGAATTACGCTATGAGCGTAATTGTGGGTCGAGCCCTACCCGATGTCCGAGATGGACTAAAGCCGGTACAACGAAGGATTCTTTACGCCATGCAGGGATTGGGTTTACTTCCTAACAAGCCTTACAGAAAATCGGCTCGTCTGGTAGGGGAGGTTTTGGGAAAATACCATCCTCATGGAGATATGGCCGTCTATGACGCTTTGGTAAGAATGGCTCAAGACTTTTCCCTGCGTCATCCTCTGGTTGACGGGCAGGGAAATTTTGGCTCTGTCGATGGGGACCCTCCGGCCGCTATGAGGTACACCGAGATAAGACTCTCGCTCATAACCTCGGAAATCCTTGAGGATCTGGATAAGGATACAGTCGACTTTCTACCCAACTTTGACAATAGCCTGGAGGAGCCTCTTGTTCTACCAGCAAAAGTGCCTAATCTCTTACTAAATGGGAGCTCTGGAATAGCCGTGGGGATGGCCACCAATATCCCTCCTCATAATCTGAGTGAGCTGGTGGATGCCTGTATCAGAATGATTGAGGATCCTCAAGTCTCTGTCGATGAGCTTTTAAAGATCATTCGAGGTCCAGATTTTCCCACGGCGGGGGTTATTATAGGGACGGAGGCGATTGGAAGAGCCTACCGGCACGGAAAGGCAAAGATAATCTTACAAGGAAAGGCCAATATTGAAACTACCCAGGACCGAGAAAGCATTATTATTACTGAACTTCCCTATCAGGTCAATAAGGCAAAATTGATTGAGACCATTGCTCAACTGTCTTCGAATAATAGAATAAAGGGGATTAAGAATCTGCGAGATGAATCGGACAGAAAGGGAATAAGGATTGCGATAGAGCTTTCCCGCAACACTAACGCTGAGGTCATTTTAAATCAACTTTATAAATATACCCCTCTTCGGACGACCTTTGGAGTTATTCTTTTAGCCATACTGGGTGGTAAACCACGCCTTTTGAACCTGGCCGAGATGCTCCGGTGCTATCTTGATCATCGTAAAGAGGTGGTTACCCGACGAACAAAATTCCTGCTTTCCCGCGAGCAAAAAAAGGCTCACCTTTTGGAAGGACTTAAAAAGGCTCTGGGGAAACTGGATGAGGTAATTAAGATTATAAGGTCATCTTCCAATCCAGAAGAAGCCAGGAATCACCTGATAAAATTGTTAAGGCTAAGTGATGAGCAAGCCCGAGCGATTCTGGAGATGAGGTTAGCTCGCCTGACCAGTCTGGAGAGGGATAAAGTGGAGCAGGATTATGCCGAATCGGTAAAAATAATAGGAAAGCTAGAGGAGATGCTGGCAAGGGAGCCCATGATTTGGGCAACCATTAAGGAAGAACTTGTCCAGATTAAGGAAAAATATGGAGAAGAGAGGCGTACCCGGATCAAGGCGGTAGTAAAGGAGTTAACCTTTAAACCAGAAGATTTGATCAAAAAAGAGGAGATCGTTATCACTACCACCCATCACGGCTACATAAAGTACACTTCCTTGAGAGCTTATAAGCGACAAAGACGTGGGGGTAAGGGGATGAGCGGAATGATCACGGGAAAGGAAGATTTTGTAGAGGACCTTTTTATTACTCACACTCATTCTATCCTCTTGTTTTTTACCAATTTAGGAAAGGTTCATTGGGCCAGAGCCTACGACATTCCTCAAAAGAAGCGGTCAGCTAAAGGTAGAGCGCTGGTTAACTTCCTCGCTCTGGGAAAGAATGAGAGAGTGAGTAAAACTCTTCCTCTGGACAATTTTGAAAATGAAGGTTTTCTGGTTATGGTCACCAGGAAAGGGAAAGTAAAGAAAACCAGTCTTTCCGCTTATTCCCATCCTAAAAAAGGAGGAATAAGGGGAATTCGTCTGCAGGAGGAAGATGAGTTAATTAAAGTTATGTCCACCCAAGGCGAAGAAGATATAGTCTTGGTCACCAGGAAAGGTAAGGCTATTCTTTTTTCTGAAAAAGATGTTCGTCCCACGGGAAGAGCTTCACTAGGAGTAAAGGGGATTTCTTTAGGGGAAGAGGATGAGGTAATGGATGCCGTCATTGCCAAAGAGGATGAAGCTCTGCTCACCATTACTTCCAAAGGTTACGGGAAAAGAACTCTCTTTGCTAAGTACAGAAAAACCAGAAGAGGCGGCAAAGGAATCATTAACCTGCGTTTTGTTCCCCCTAAGGGTGAGGTAGTGGGAGCAAAAAGAATAAAGCAAAGTGATGAGGTGATTGTTATCACCCGGAAGGGAAAGAGCATTCGCCTGGCAGCTAAAAATATCTCCCTTATTGGAAGAAATACCTCCGGTCCCCGCATAATCAGGTTAGGCCAAGGTGACGAGGTTATTGCTCTGACATGAAAAAAATAGCTTTTCTGTTTCCCGGGCAGGGTTCTCAACACGTAGGAATGGGAAGAGAATCCATTGATGGGTATGAAGAGGCCAAGAAAATCTTCCAGCAGGCCAGCAACGTCCTGGATTTTGATCTTGAGAAGCTATGTAATCATGGCCCGGAAGAAGAGCTGAAAAAGACCACTAATGCTCAACCAGCTCTTTTGACAGTGAACTGGATCTTTACCAGAATTTTGAGAGACACGGGGATAGAGCCAACCGTAGTGGCCGGACACAGTCTAGGAGAGTACAGTGCAGTACTTTGCGCTAAGGTGGTTGACTATCCTGCTGCCTTAAGACTGGTTCGCCGAAGAGCCCAGTTTATGGAGGAGGCCTCGGCTGCCATAGATGGTGTGATGGCAGCCGTAATTGGACTACCCAGAGACGCAGTCTTGTCAATTTGTCAGAGAATCAAAGGGGTAGAGGCGGTCAACTTTAATTCTCCTTCTCAGGTAGTTATTGCTGGAGAAAAAAAAGCGGTAGAAATAGCAAGCAAAAGATTAGAGCAAGAGGGGGCAAAAAAGGTTATTCCCCTTTCGGTAAGTGGTCCCTTTCACACCTCTTTTATGAGAGACGCAGCTTTAAAATTCAGTCAAGAATTAGATAAAATCTCTTTCCGAGATCCCTCTTGTAAAGTTCTCACCAATGCCTTTGCCCGCTATGCCTTAAGCGGCGAAGAAATTAAAAGCGCTCTCCAGATGCAGATGGATCATCCCATTCTCTGGGAGGATTCTATGAGGAAACTACTGTCTGATGGGATCGATCTATTTATTGAAGTAGGCCCAGGAAAGGTTCTCAAGGGGCTCCTTAGAAGAATTGACAGGAGAGCATTGGCTTTGGGAATGGAAAATCCAGAGGATCTGGAGAGAATTGAAGACTACTGTAGCTAAATTTTATTTTCGTAGATACTCAGTGAACCCCGCCATTGCGAAGCGAAGCAATCTCGGTAGTCGCCGGTAGCCGCAGGCTTCAGCCTGCGCAAAATCTTAGCCTGCGTTTATACGCACCCTAAAGGGTGCGTATAAACGCTCTGCTCTTTGCAGTCAACAACATGGAACGTCCTTCACTGAATATTTACTTATTTTCTAACCTCTTCTCTCTTCAACTCTTACCTCTGAACTGAAGTCTCTGCCTTGCTCCCAAAACAAGAAATAAGAGAGCGGCCAGACATCATTTTTTCACTAACAACTGCAAATTTTGCTGGCCTTGGCCCATATGGTTCTTGCTTATATCTAACACCATTATTAATTAAATACTCAACTAAGTCTCCCATGTTTTCTGTAGTGCCTGCCATAACAAGTGGTTTCATAATTTCTTTTCTTAATTGTCCATCAGTTTTTAGCGCTTCAACAGTTTCTTCCCATGATTCATTATCCCTGCCCATGACCCTGATTCCTTTAACACCATTAAGGTTTAGCTCTTCAATTCCTGCCCTACCAGTTACAAATGTGTAAATATCTATATTAGTGCCCGGAATCATCACCTTTTTCCCACTTTGAGGAAGGCCGTAGTAAAATATCTTCCCCTTTGGAGAAGCATACTCTATTACCATTTTTTGCAGTTTTTCCTGGCCGGTTAACTCAATACTGACGAATCCACCTTCTTGCCCAAGTTTTTCTTTTAACCGATTTAATTGTTGTTGATCGTCAGAATTTACAAAGTAAAAGTTAGCATCTAAATCCATTACACATCTTTTCATATACATCATAGCTGATTTTCCTCTGTAAATTAAAACAAAATTCTTAACCCCCTTGCTGGCAAAGTATGGGACCATATACAGTGCTTGAGCACCACAACCACCCCATATAGCCAGAGTTTCAGGCACTCTACCACTTTTTTCTCTAACGATTCTTTCCATTTTGACGGTATTTCCAAGTGGCTCTGCAAATGAGGGGAAAAAATCTAGCTTTTCTATACCCCGGGTTGGTTTTGCACAGTATTGGTGGATAGAGACAAATTCGGCAAAAGCTCCATTTCTTAGCCAATCTTTTGGATTCCCAGATTTATACCAGCCCAGAAAACCCTCTTTTTGGCATCTATCAAATTTTCCCTCTAAACATAAGCTACACTTTAGGCATGGGTAATGCTCTTCAACAATAACTATTCGGCCAATAAGAGCCTTATTAACATTTTCACCAACACCAACGATCCTTCCAGCAAATTCATGACCAAATACTGTCTTCTTTAAATCACCAGTTAAATCTACAAATTTGTTTGCATCAGAGGCACATATAGAAATCCATAAAGGCTCTACTAAAACATCATCGGGTAGCATCTTTGGCAGGGAAACCTCTTCCAGAACAGTTTTTCCTCCCTTATAGGTAATCCATGCCTTCATTATTTCTGGGAGAGGATCCGGTATTTGATGTTTTGGTAATATAGATTTATAATCTGAGCCTATCGGTGTTAATTCTAATTTAGAAGTAGTTTTCACTCCAAAATGCCTTCTTTTTTTCCTGTCTCTTGGAATGACTTCAGTGCATAATCAAGATCGTGCCTCGTATGCGAAGCTAATATCTGAACTCTTATAGTATCTTGACCTCTGGGAACAACAGGATAGGTCAAAGCTACCACATAGATTCCTCTTTGACATAAGTCAAAGACCATTTGCTTAGCCTTAATTGCGTCGCCAATTAAAATAGGAACTATGGGATGAATCCCTTCAATTGTTTCAAAACCAATCTGATTTATTCCCTTTCTAAAATATTCAGTATTTTCTCTTAATCTCTCCAATAATCTTAATCCTTCATAGCTATCTAAGATCTGCAATGCTTTTAATGCAGCACTTGCAATCCCAGAGCTTATTGGATTTGAATATACATATAAAGGAGAGGCCTCTCTTAAATACTCAATGACTTTTTCATTAGACACAATAAAGCCACCGTCTACCCCCAAGCCCTTTCCTAATGTTGCCGTTATTATATCAATCCTATCTTCCTGGGTAACCTCTACAGTACCCCTTCCGGTTTTCCCATAGGCTCCTATTCCGTGTGAGTCATCTACAACTGTCATAATTCCCTCTTCAAATTTTGGATCGTACTCCTCGGCTAAACAAGCTATCTCATGCAGGGGAGCATAGTCTCCTCTCATACTAAATACACCATCGGTCACTATAATTAATCTTTTCCCATTACCCACAGATTCATCTATGCACTTTCTGAGCTTGTCCATGTCACAGTGAGCATAAATTTTTTTCCTATCCCTGGGAACTCCGGCAAATCTTATAGCCATAATGATACTGTTATGATTTAACTCATCGCTTATAATATGGGTATCCTTATCCACTAATGGAGCAATAATTCCGCAATTAGCAGCATAAGCAGAACTAAATATCATGGCAGCTTCTTTTCTATAAAATTCTGCTAACTTTTTCTCTAATTTAATATGAGGTTCTTGTGTCCCGGAGATAAACCTGACTGCACCTGGACCAACTCCAAACTTTAAATCTGCTTCATGTGCAGCTTTGATTAATCTTGGGTCATTAGAAATACCCAGGTAACTGTTGGAGGCAAAATTCAAGAGAGTGCGTTTGTCACTCATAACTATTTTTCCACTAAATCCATCCCGAGGAGGCACTATATCAACAATAACTTTTTCTTTCCCTTTTAATCTCCCTTCTTTTTCCAACAATTTTAACTTTGCATCTAAAACAGGTGTTAATTTATCAAGCATCTTCTATCCTCCAACGCCATCCGCTATCGCTTCTTGGCCGGGGGTAAGGGATAGGTGATTCTACTATATGATAGTTTCATATCTATAAGCCCCTCTGCATACTTAATCATGGCATGTACCGGGTCAATGACTGGCACCCTATATGACGCTTCCCATAGATCTCTCTGTAGGCTCGCTGCCATCCCCACCATGCCGGTACATCCTAGCGTTATCACTTGAGCGCCGTCCCTTTCAATTGCGGTCTTTGATTCTTCAAACAGCCTTTGCTCAATCTTCTTCCAGTTTTTGTCCAGCTCCAGCACTGGCATCTGTATATCTCTGATGGATGCGATCTTGCAAGCTAACCCGTAGATGTGAGCCCGATTCCACATCCGTGGTTTTACCTGAGGCAAAACCGTAATGATCGAGAATCTTTGACCTAACATGGAAGCTAGGTGCATACTGGTTTCTGCGGCTCCGATAATCGGGATGCCAGCTACTTCTCGCGCTGCATCAATTCCGGGATCTCCAAAACAACTGATCATACAGGCATCCGCGCCACTCTTCTCAGCGTCCTTGACCGCGCGCAAAATACCCGGTTCAGCTGCTACCACATCATACTCACACTCAATCGAAGCTGGGCCCTCTTCCAGACTTACCACCTGAACCTGAACGCCTTCTCTTGCAATTGACTCGCACTCCTGCGCGGTCCTACGCTCAAGCTCCTCAAACTTTAGTATTGGCAAGAGCATGACCAGTTTTGTCATACTTCCGTTCTCCCTTATTAATGGTTGCTAGCCGAGAGCCAACTCCATTCCTGGTACCCCTAGCCTAAAACCTGAACCCGGCAAACCACTTGTCCAAGTTTGTAAATCGATTCACTATGAGCATTGACGACACCACTATTGCGATAGCAACAGCACCAGCAGCGGCTACTCTGGGGTCATGGGAGAAGCGCAACGTGCTGTAGAGAGCTACGGGCAATGGATCCAAGTCTGGTGTGCTCAAATATAATGAAATGCTAAATTGGCCAAAAGAATAGATAAAAGCCAAGAAACCACCTACCATAATGCTCGGATAGATATTGGGCAACGTAACCTTAAAGAATGCCTGAATCGCATTTGCCCCCAGGATCCTGGCAGCGTTTTCGATGTCGATGTTGAAGTTAGACAAGGCTCCAACTACGGTAATAACCACAAAAGGCATCGCGATGATTATGTGTCCGACCAATAGACCTGGAAACGAGCGCATCAATGCGCCAATATTGATGTAGTAGGCATAAAGCGCCAGACCGATCACAGCTCCCGGAATCATCAGCGGAGCTACCAACAGCGCCTGCAATAAATCTCTTCCCGGAAACCTAACCCGAACCAGAGCAATTGAAGCAGGGATACCGAGAAGCAAGGCACCTATAGATGCTGCAGCCGCCAAGAGCAAACTAAGCGTAAAGGATTGCGTGAATAGTGTTGAGGTCAAGTACGCAGTGATCCAACGGACTGAAAACCCCTTCAGGGGAAAGGAAAGGTATGAAGCGCTATTGAAGGAAGTCAACACCACAACCACCGCCGGAGCTATGAGAAGTGCACTTGCTATGACAGCAATTAATCTAAATCCACGTGGGTAGCCTTCTCGATAGTAGCGCTGCTTGTTCATTTTCTGATCTCCGCAACAGAAGATGGTCTAGACTGCCAACATCCGTTTCGTGTACACCCGCGAATAGTAACGGATCAAGGCGAAAACCACCATCAGGTTTGTCAGCAACAGTACAATTGCAAAAGCCGCACCCCGTTGCCACAAGCCCTGATTTGAAATCTGTTGATAAACGTAAACCGGCAAGACAGCCCTTCCCCAACCTCCAAGTAGCACCGGTATCAGGTATGAGCTCATGGAAATTGCGAACGCAAACAGCACACCGGTGATGATGCCCGGCACACTCAAAGGAAGCTCAACTTTCATAAATCCTTTCCACCTGTTGCATCCCAGTAATCGAGCCACGTTCAGAAGGTCAGGCGAGATACTTTCAATAATACCTATCAAAGGCAAGATTAGAAACGGCAGACTCAGATTTACCAAGCCGACTATGACCCCAAAGGAATTATACATCAAGGGAAGAGGGCGAGAAATGACCCCAGCTCTTATCAGACTTCCGTTGATTAGACCGTTATCACCCAGTATAGTTAAGTAGCCAAAAATCCGGACTGTCAGATCTATCTGCATCGAAGAGAATACCAGGATCACCAGGAACGCTTGAACTCGCTTACTGGCGGTCCTCGCGATCATATAAGCCACAGGATATCCGATCAGTAGGCATATCGCAGTAGCCGCCGATGTTAACCACAAAGAATTGATGAGACTTTGCCGATAAACCGGGTAGCTGAAGAAGAGTTTGAAATTCTCCAGTGTTAGTACCGGCTTGATCGCTATGCTTCCCAGCTCCTTTGGATTGAATGCAAGGGCCAATAAGGTGAAAATAGGCACGATGAAGAAAAAAGTGAAGAACACAAGGACGGGTAGAGCAAGAACCACAGTCCTATTCTCTCTAAGCATTCGTATCATTCTTCAAGCCTTTCATTATTATTTACACCTATAACCACCATACCTGCTGGTTCCCAGCAAATTCTGACTTTGGACCCTTCGCTAAAACGGTTCTCGCTGGTGTTAATCGCATAGATATCGATCTGTTCATTACCCACCAGGGCCTTGTGCCTCAGTAGCGCTCCCTCGTAACTGCTTTGCAGAATTGAACCTTCAAAGCTGTTCACAGTTGAAGTGGTGGTAGCTGCGCTTTCCATGACTGAGATAGCCTCAGGCTTAACAAAAACATTGACAGGCTGACCTACTTCGAAAGTTCTGTTTCTTATAGTCGCGGTCACCTCGAAGCCTACGGTAAGTCTGACTTGGGCCTGATTGTCGTCTATGGCAGTCACGGTACCCTCGAAGCGGTTTGTCAGGCCCATGAAGTCCGCTACAAACATAGAAGCCGGGCTTTCATAGATTTCTTGCGGGGTACCAATTTGTTCCACTCTACCAGCGTTTAGGACCAGAACATGGTCAGACAGTGATAGGGCCTCACTTTGGTCGTGAGTGACATAGATTGTTGTGGTTGTAAGATCTTCTTGAAAACTTCTCAGCCAGAATTTCATCTCTTCCCGGAGCTTCTTATCGAGGGCGCTAAGGGGTTCATCCAGAAGGAGGACTTTGGGGTTTGGCGCTACTGCCCGAGCCAAAGCCACCCTTTGCTGTTCGCCTCCGCTCAACTGGTGAGGGTACTTCTTTTCATATCCCAGCAAACCTACCCGATCTAACAGATCATGGACCTTAGTTTGAACGTGGCTCTCGCTCAGGTGTCTTAGCTTAAGCCCGAAGGCTACATTGTCGTAAACACTGAGGTGCGGGAATATCGCGTAGTTCTGAAATACCAACCCCAGCCCCCGTTGCTCAGGTGGAAGACCTGTAATCTCCTTTCCATCCAGCAAAATTGAACCGCTGGCCGGAGTCGCTAGGCCTGCGATCATTCGCAGTATCGTGGTCTTGCCAGAACCACTTGGGCCGACCAGCGAAAAGAACTCACCGCTTTTTATGGTAACGTTGACTTGAGAAACAACCGTCAGTTTCCCATACCTCTTTGTGAGATCGACCAGTTGCAATGCTGAAGTTAACATCTATTCCCCTATTACACCCAAATCATTCTGGATACATAACCTCGTGCTGATAGTTTTCTGAAGAAACCAGGGGAGAGCGCTAGTTGATTCCCGACACCCTCCCCTGGTAATGACCACAGTTAGTGCCCAGCGAAAATGGATTCTGCCATCCTCACAATCTCGTCTTCATTCTCCCTGTACCAGGTGTACTCAGGAACCCAGATTTCCGCCACCGCTTCCGCAGTGTTCTTGACGCCCCATTTTGCCAACTTCTCCGGGACCCTTACGTATTTGTTGGTGGAGCGCAATCCTAAGCTGACTTCAGCTAATTCATACTGCCACCTTGCACTCAGGGCGCGATTTATGAAGGCGTAGGCTAGCTTTTTCTCCAGGGCAGAGACATGCTTGGAGACAGTGAAAGTTTGGCTGAGGATTGCCCGGTAGCCTTTGGGCCACCATACTACTCCTAGCGGCAATCCTGCCTCAAGCATCGTATAAAGCTCGCCGTCCCATTGTTCACCTATGACAACTTCGCCCTTTTCAAGGAGCATTTGCATTGTGCCCGTGAAATCAACGATCTTCATAGGCATAGAGTCCTTCATTGCCTTCTCCATGGTGGCAACGTCGTGCGGGCCTTCGCCAAAAACCTGTGCGGCAGTCATCCACAAAGGCGGAAAGAGACCGTTCGAGGTAATATAACTGGCACGCATTCCATCAAATCTATCCTCCCAAAAATCGGCGAACTCTGTCGGATGAGGTTCTTCGACAAGGTCCTTTCGATAAACGAAACAATGCTCACCAAACCCCCATGTTACGCCTGTCCCACTTAGCCAAGCGAAGTCCCAAATCTGATCTGCATTAGGGATGTTAGCCTTGATTTCTTCAATATCAACGAAGAAATCACCTGCGTTTGCAGCTTTACTCATCTGAAAGAGATTCCAGTTGCTTACGGCGTGCGGTGGGTTCTTTTCTCCTCCTGCTACATACTTGGGGAACCATGGCCAGCCACCGTCGTAGCTGACCTTGCAATTGAAGTCCTTTTCAAATTCCGGGATAAACTTCTCCATCCATTGTTCTTTCCAAAATCCCCCCCAATTCCCAAGGCGAAACGTTGCTCCTCCTGCATCAAAAGTTCCCCCGGTGTAGAGTATTTCCGGCTCTGCAGCTTGCCCAACGTAACTGAAACCCATTAGCAACCCTACCAACGCAACCAATAAGATACTCGGTCGTTTCATCTCAATTCTCCTCCTTTCTTAATTGGCAAAGTTTCTCGACAGTTTTCTCTATAGATATCACCTCCCACATTTTTGAATTAAGGATGATGCATAGCCGTAGCGTGGTGCAAATCCTGGTTTGTTTATCGTCCTCGTCCATGGGATACGACGTTTTACCAATCGGTGTCTCGGTGGGAGGTCACGGCCAAAACTCACGGGTTACCTATTGCAGAGAGCTTCTCTCCTCCGTCTCCCCTTAAACGAGCTTAGCTATTCCTTTGACCAAGGAATCTCCGCTCCCGAATTCAAACATCACCCTTGTTCACATTATCTACCTGGATCCTCCTTTTGTCAAACACTCGGAATCGGGACCCGTTAACTGGCGTCAGTAGTCGAACCATCGTGATCTATCTGGCGAGTCCAAGCATAGGTCCACACGCACCTGCCCGCACTCCGTAGGCTCATCTTCCAAGTAAATATTCAGTGAAGGACGTTCCATGTTGTTGACTGCAAAGAGCAGAGCGGGTAGCCGCACCCTTTAGGGTGCGCATAAACGCAGGCTAAGATTTTGCGCAGGCTGAAGCCTGCGGCTACCGGCGGCTACCGAGATTGCTTCGCTGGCAATGGCGGGATTCACTAAGTATTTACCCGATAACTCCTCGATCCATTTCCAGACTGCGATATGAGAGTGACAGACTCTGCGATCGACTAGATCACGGGCCCATAATCGAGTACCTCAGGACCACACATCAACATTATTGGGGGTGACTAGTGAACTACTAGGACGAGCTTTGTCCTCAACCTTCTCCTCTCTTAGCGACGGTTTCGATGGGTTGGTACTCAATGTCAAAGCCAAAGTGAGGTGGTCCCAGAATATCGAGCCCTTTGGGGGAGCGGAACTGTTCTACCGCACGTAACCCGATAACCGCTACAGAGTGTCCTTCAGCAATATGGGAGTTGACGAAGGGCTCTCCGCTTTCGCGATCAACTACAATTATCATGTCTGGACTGGTAACGTAAGGCTCGCCGTTAAGCCACGAGATGTGGTTTTCATTCTTAAACCAAATCTTAAATTCTTGTCCAGCAAATCGGCCGATGCCAGACAGGGTGTGGGTACCCCAATAGTATCCTTCTTTATCTTCCCACTCTTTGGTCGAAACGTGACCCTCAAACAGCAACCATCCATTCAATTGTTTTACCGTTTCTTCTACCGGGTTTCGGCCAGCCTCTCTGCTGGTGCGAATTAATCGACCGATTTCTAGACATTTAGAAAGAGTCTTAGGAATGAGCGCCCTCTTCATATCTTTGCCCTTGAACAAAAACCCTGCCTGACCTGCTAGTCCAAACGAGGCAGCAGCGAGAAATTTCCCCATTCTTTCCGCCATTTCGTATCCGGTGCTTTCTGTGATAATAGCCTTGTTGCCATACTTATCTATACTAGCAATTGGCCAGAGACTGAGATCGTTAAGATAGGGAGTTGTTTGAGGAATTTCAGGAATTGCGCGTCCTGTGTAATCACCATCGACTATGGGGATCCTCAACCGGGCTGCCGCCGCTACCGCACCGGGAGTGTTTGATCCACCAAGTTCAATAGGAACGATCGCTTGGATCCTCGCTTTGGTATAGCTCTCTAGCAAACGCACAGCCTCAGCCTGGATGCTCTTAACTGACTCTTTAGTAAGACCAAGTGCCTGCATTCTCCGCTTTGCCTCCTCTGTACGTGGTGCAATGGAACCCATAAGAAAGGGACACACCGTCCAGGCATCATCCTTGACCTCTTCGTGCGGGGTGAACGAGAGAGTCAAATCTTCATCCAGTGCCGTCCGGAGCCAATCTATCCCATCTTTAGGATCACCGCCCCCTCCTGTTCCCATGAGGGTACAACCCCGCACGAAATCATGAATGTCTTGCTCGTTCTGAATCTTTACCATACCATCCTCCTTTACCCAATAGTATCAAACGTAAATATTCAGTGAAGGACGTTCCATGTTGTTGACTACAAAGAGCAGAGCGGGTAGCCGCACCCTTTAGGGTGCGCATAAACGCAGGCTAAGATCTTGCGCAGGCTGAAGCCTGCGGCTACCGGCGGCTACCGAGATTACTTCGCTGGCAATGGCGGGATTCACTAAGTATTTACCCTACCTCCCGGTTGAGTTCGCCTAGACTCCCCATTGATCTGTGTTAAAGCCACGAGCTCTTCTGCTCGAGCTGCGAGTTCCTCTGCTCGATGACACCAAACCAGGTGCCCAGGTCCCACTTTTACTGGAGAAGGTAACTCCTGGGAACATCTGGATTCAGCTACAGAGCATCTTGGATGGAAGGCGCACCCACCCGGCGGGTTCACTGGGCTTGGGATCTCACCTTCTTTGCTCATTTCTCGAGGTTTAACGCGTTCTTCCTCTTTGGATACGACCGGCGTAGCTGCAATCAGGGTCTTCGTATATGGATGGACAGGATGACCAAAGAGCATTTCCATGGTGCCCAGTTCATAAATCTTTCCGAGATACATCACCCCTGCCCTGGCAGCAATTGTCCGCACTAAGCTTAGATTATGAGTAATAAACAGATACGATAAGGCTAATTCCTTCTTGAGTCTAAGGAAAAGATTTATCAGTTTTGCTTGCACGGATACATCCAACGCTGATGTCGGTTCATCCAAAACCAGGAAAGAAGGATTCACAGCTAAGGCTCGAGCGATGGCAATCCTCTGTCTCTCACCCCCACTGAGCGCAGATGGATATTTGTACATATAGCGGCTTGACATCTCTACTTGTCCCAGCAATGTATGGATTATTCTCTTTCGCTCAACCCTTGATTTCCCTATTCCATGTATGATAAGCGGATCCTCTAAAATACTCATGACACTGCGCCGAGGATTTAATGAGGACTTGGGATCTTGAAAAACCATCTGTACCTCGCGGCGGAACCGTCCGATAGTTTGCTTGGTCAATTTTGACAAATTTTGTCCGTTGAAATAAATCATCCCACTGGTGGGGTTATAAATTTGCACAATAGTTTTCGCCACTGTAGATTTCCCTGATCCTGACTCTCCAATTAATCCAAAGATCTCTCCTTTCTGCACGTCAAAAGAGACTTTGTCCACTGCTTTGACATGCGCTACTATCTTATGAAGGAGGCCTGAACGAACAGGGAAATATTTCACTAGATTCTCGACCTTCAACACTGGCTCACTCATCCGCCCCCTCCGTGGTACAGGTAGCAAGCCACATGTTGCTTTGTTGAAACTTTCACCATAGGCGGTTTTTGCTGGGCACATTTTTCCATAGCCTGAGGGCATCGGGGATGGAATCGACACCCAGAAGGAGCCTCAGTATAGTCGGAGAGGGTGCCGGGTATGCCTTCGGCTAAGGCTTCCCCTGTGAGGCGAGGTACAGAAGAAAGCAGGCCTTGAGTATACGGATGTTTGGGGTCATCGAAAATCTCAACTGTCGGTCCTTCTTCCACGACTCGGCCTGCATACATAATGTAAACTCTCTCCACCGTTTCTCGAACGACCCCTAGATCATGGGTAATTAACAAAACCGCGATGCCAGCCTCCTTCACTAGACTCTTCAATAGGGAGAGAATTTGGGCCTGAATGGTGACATCTAAAGCACTACCCGGCTCATCCGCGATTAGAAGCCGCGGCCTATTAACCAGCGCCATGGCGATCAGCACTCGCTGCCGCATCCCTCCGCTGAGCTCGAGAGGATACAGACTGAGGATGCGCCTGGGATCAGGCAATTGCACCGATGTCAGCGCCTCCATAGCTATCCCCCGAACCTTTGTTTTGGTAAGTGCACCATCATCTCGAATCCAGCGGTGGCCAAAGCGAATTACGTCAATTATTTGCTGGCCCACGGTGAACACGGGGTTGAGTGCAGTGAGAGGATCTTGGAAGATCATGGAGATCGTCTTGCCCTTCATTCTGAGGAGTTCAATAGGGGCCGCCTTTAATACATCTCGGCCAGCTAAGAGAACTTGTCCCTGAGGGAACAGAGCAGGGGGAGATCTCAGAATTCCCATGGCCGTTTTCATGGCCACGGTTTTGCCACACCCTGTTTCCCCGACTAATCCCACATGCTCTCCCCCTCGAACATATAAGCTCACTCCGTCTAATACCCGCGAGACGCCCTCGTAAACGTGAAACCAGACGTGCAAGTCCCGTATATCCAATATAGCTCTTTCTTCCATCTGTTAGACCCCTTCTTCCACAGCCAGGACATCGCGCAATCCATCACCCAACAGATTGAATCCCAAGATAATAAAGAAAATTGCCAAGCTAGGGAAGACCGTCATCCACCATCTCTCCGGTAGATACTTGGCACCAAAGGAAATCATCGTTCCTAGATCTTCTGCGGGAGGCTGAGCACCTAAGCCTAAGAAGCTCAATCCTGCCCCGACCAGGATAACAAAACCGGCATCCAGGGTAATCTTCACTATGACCGGTGAGGCACAATTAGGAAGAATATCTTTGAAGATTATTCTTAAAGGGCTAGCTCCCAATACCTTGCTGGCTTGGACAAATTCCTCTGTTTTGATGGAGCGGGTGATACCGTTCACCAGGCGACAGTGCCATGTCCACCAAATGGAGGCCACTGCCAGCATGGCTTTATCGATGCTGGGAGTGAAAGCGGCACAGATTGCCAAGGCCATCACCAGGGCAGGCAGAGATAAGAAAACGTCAGTCACCCTCATTATTACTGTTTCAGTCTTTCCACCCATATATCCTGAAATAAGACCAAGGAAAACCCCGACTGGCACGCTGATGCCTAATACCACCGCCGCAAGCATAAGGGAAATCCGAGAACCAAAGATTATGCGAGTGAAAACATCACTGCCTAGTGCATCTGTTCCCAACCAATGTGATTTGCTTGGTGCTTGAAAGGCGTTTTGAAAATCAGTAAATGCTCCAGCATGTTTGGGGTAGGGGGTGACATAGGGAGCCAAAATCGCCAAGAGCACGCATAAGAGCACCATAACCCCACCGACAAGAGAGATCGGATTGCGTCTGAACTTATACCATCCTCTTCCCAAACGGTCCTTGATGATCATCCATCGCGTCTCATTCAATCCCATGGTTACCTGATGGTGGGATGCTCGAGTAGACATCATAACCTCCTTTTGGTTTACTCTCCCTCCTCCTGTTTAATGCGGACTCGAGGGTCCACATACCCAGCCAGGATATCAACGATTAGATTTACAATGACAAAAGCGAGACCAATGATAAGAACAACCCCCATAACGGCGTTGAAATCCTTTCTCAGGATGGCACGGATGCCATATTTGGCTAGTCCAGGCCATGCGAAAACCGTTTCTACAAGAAAAGCGTTGCTCAGTTCTGAGGCAAAGGTCAGCCCTAAGATGGTAAGAGGAGCAATGGAAGCAGGCTTCAACATATACTTGAAAGCTATAACTCGATTGGGTATGCCAAATCCGCGAGATGCCTCTATGTAATCTTGGTTAGCAATGTCGCTCATGCTTGCCCTTGTCAGTCGGGCAATTTGTCCTATACCTGTCATGGCAATGGCAAAAGAAGGGAGAATGATGTGTTTTAACGCATCCCCCAACGCACTAAAGTCTCCCTCTATCAAACTATCAAGCAACAGGAGTCCTGTTCGAAGAGGAGGAGCGGGCGTCATCAAACTTAGTCGTCCTGTGGTAGGCAGAATGCCTAGAAGGTAAGAAAAGGTAAGCTGGAGAAAGAGTCCCACGACAAATGGGGGAACGGCAACACCGATGAATGCCATAACCCGCACCAAATTGTCCACCCAACTATCCTTGTAGCGCGCTGCCAGCACTCCCAGCGGGACTCCAAACACTAATACCCAGACTATGGCAATGAGAACCAACTCAACCGTGGCCGGCAGATAATGAGCAATGTCCAGCGCTACGTTCCTGCGGGTTTGAAACGAAAGGCCAAAATCGCCGCGAAATATCCCGGTAATGTACGTCCAGTATTGAAGGGGCAGGGGTTTGTCCATCCCCATTAGGTGCTGGAGATGCTCAACCTGCTCCTGTAAAGCAAAAGGCCCCAGCGCTAGCCGCGCTGGATTACCTGGGAGCATGCGGGCGATAATGAATATTAATATAGAAAGTCCGAACAAAACTAAAACGGAGTAGAGCCACCGGCGTAATACAAAGTGAGAAAACCGCATGCTGTTCCTTTCTAGGAAAAGGGAGGGGAATTTGACTCCCCTCCCTCTGAACCTCTGTGACTAGTTATTTCTCGAACCACCAGTCGTAGAAATAGTAGTAGAAGCTCATAACCGGTCTGTAGGTGAAGCCCTTTAAGTAGTCTTGTATAGCCACCCGCAGAGGCATGACGTAGACAAAGATATCAGGGCAACGCTCCACTATGACAGCTTGGGCAACGTTCATGATATGGGCTCGTTCTTCAGGGTCGAGCGTGGTCCGCTCCTGGTCGATCAGTTGGTCCACCACTGGATCTTGCAGCCACTCCGTGGACATCCAGGTGCCGCTTCCCCGTGAGTGATACATGCAGTTGAGATAGGTATCGGCATCTGGGTAGTTCGAGGACACCGAGGTCACCATGATGTTCGGTGTTGTCTCTACTGTAGTCGCCAGGTCGGTCATTCGTCCCCACGGTTCAACATGGATGTCAAGTTTCACTCCGAGCGGTTCAAGTTTTTCTTTGAATCGAACCGCCATCTTGCGCCGGTTCTCAAGCCCGGTGGGCAACACCAGGGTAATGGTTGGAACATCAGGATAGTACTTGCTTTGTTCGAGCTCCTGGCGGGCCTTGTCCAGGTCCATATGGTATTGGAAAACCCTGGGGTTATGGCCAGGAATACTAGCGGGAATTGGCCCTCTTGCGGGACCTGACCCAGGTTCCAGTGTTTGGATCACCGTCTCGTAATCAAACGCCCAGGTCAACATTCTCCGGATATGAATGTCATCAGTGGGAGGCCTTTTGGTGTTAATCTTAAAACTCAGCTCTTCAGGAGACAAGAAGGTGAGCACCTCAACGCCAGGGATTTTGGCCATGTCTTGATAATCGGGATAGGTGCGCCAATGTTCTACCATGGTTAGCTCGCCTCTTCGCAGCATCGTCTTCACCGTTGCTGTTTCTTGCAAGAAGATACTGTGTGCCTCGTCGATGTGCTTATCTCCATGGGGCCATCCTCCCCAGTAGTCGGGGAAGCGTTCCAAGACGATCTCGCGCCCCCGATCCCAGGCCATGAGAGTATAAGGTCCGGAACCGGCGTCCTCATTGGTAGTTACAGCTAGCCAGTTGGTGCCGTAATCGCCGAACTCCCCGAAATCTCCGGGCTGCTTATGAGCCAGGATCACATCTTTGTTCACAATGAACAGCCAGGGGAGAGTAGAAAGGAATGGAGCGTATACTTTGCTCAGGTGGAAAGTAACCTTGAATGGGCCATCAACCGTGACTTCCTTAACGATGCCCGACCACAGCCACGAATAACCATCCTTTAAGGCTAGCATTCGGTCCATCGAGAATTTGACGTCCTCAGCGGTTAGCTCGGTGGCATCGTGAAATTTCACGCCCTGCCTTAGCTCAAAGGTATACGACAGCCCATCAGCACTGATTGTCCAGCTCTTGGCCAACTTGGGTTCGATCTTACCTGTTGGGGATGGGAACACCAAGGGATCGTACACATTCAACATACCGTAGGACTCGGTGTAGTCCGTTCCACGAGCAGGATCGATTGTTCCAAATTCCTGAGTGTTGCTCATGGTGAAAATGTTCTTGGCGACTCCCACTCCAATGTCGGTGCCCACGATTGTAATCGCAACCCCTAAGACCACTACGCCAAGAACAACCAATTTACCAAATTGTCGGATAGACATCATAAACCTCCTTTTGGTTTAATGCTCCTCACAGGATCGCACGTGCATATTTGCTCCGTACGGTCCTTCAGTAATGTCCACCACCTCCTTTCTTTGATGGCATAGAGACCCTTCTTTCAAGCCTGAGTTTGAGTATTCTCACCACTTACAAGAAGAGAAAGAAAAATGGGACTTATAAAAATATTCGCTGTTATTTCGTCCTTTCAGAATGCCATGTAGACATATGGGCCTTATCTATCTCGTCAAGATATTCAGGGAAAAATTTCTCATAGAAGCCGGTATCCAGATGATGAATTTGAGCAAGAATAGGTATAAACATGGCGTCGTGGTATTTTGGTATTCTGCCATACGTTTCATAAACATAGCTACAGTATGACTTGGTGATTTCTACGATTGATTCGTATATCTTTGGCTTGGGAAGGTCATACCCTTTTTTGCCATATATGCCCTCAGAGCCCCACTTTTTAGCAGCTATTTCCTCCACCGCTTCCTCCACTGTTCTGTATGGCGGACAATATCCCTCCAATATGCCATCTATTCCTACTGGATTAACGGTTGCTTGAGGGAATGGTTCCCTTTCGAGCTGCTCGAAATGCATGTTCAATGACCTCATTACTGTTGGAAGGTCGATAGTATGCATCATGAAGGAACCAAGCCCCATGGCCGTAGCTGCAAGGGATAAGTTTTGCATGGCCATGCCAGCTTCGAGATTGCACAACCATGGCAGCATGGATTCATACTGGGTTATGGTCATTCTCGGACCATCTAAAAATCCATTATTAATCCACCTGCTAACACCGGCAGGTTGGTTTTTCACTTCGTCCCATAACTGCCATCTAAATTGTGCTAAGCCAGTGAACAACAAATTGATGTATTCTCTAGTTGTATCTGCAATTGGTATGAACATGGTAGTTCCAGGTAGGTTTACCATGCTTTCGAAAGCTGAACCAATCGCTTCACGAGGAATGTCTATCCTTCCGTCTTTGAGTTTTATGGTATTCTTTTTATAGTCCTCAAGTATTTTCCTTCTATCTTTAAGGGTTCTGATCCTCACTCGCTTTTTTGGAATGATCCCGTCTGTGGAATTTGCTTTGTAGTAAAATATACCCTCATCATTGGTAAAGAACAGATGTAAAGTAAGGGAAGCGCAAGGACTGGCTGCAGTTCTCCCTATCACTGTCAAATGTCCCAGGAGATGCCTAATCTCCTCCACGGTCACTCCTGTTATCCCAGTGGTAGCGAAACATAAAATCGCTGTTTCTAGCTCACTGAGCGGGATTGGCTGCTCTTTAGAATTGTAGTTGAGGCCAGCACGTCGTGAGAGCAATTTCCCCCCTTGAGGAAACCTCCTGGTTCTCCTTCTATACATGGTTTCAAAAAGGGGCACATCAAAATCCATAGGCATCGATCTTTCACCTCACTTTAAGAGAGAAGTTTGATACCTTTACTTTTTGCTATAAAAGCTGTTAATAATTAACTTTTCTCACATAAGTCCTGGAAGATTTGCTGAATAATCTCCACACCTTTTATCATATCTGCTACTGCTATTCTCTCATCTTTTGTGTGTTCCGCTTGAACACCCATCCCTATCACCGCTGTCTCGATACCCTTTTCGTTATAATGAGTAGCATCTGTTCCACCACATATAACCTTGACCCTTGGATGCAGCCCTACGCTGCTGATAGCTTTTTTCGCAATTGTAACAGCTTCTGAATCTTCTGAAATGCGGTAACACCTTATCAGGAGTTCCATTGTGACATCTGCCCTTGCTCCGATAGAATCTGCTGCAGTAAGGAATATCTGTTTTATCAGGTTACTGTGCCCAAGGCACTTTTCATGGTTTTGGCTACGGCATTCAACTTTGACTACTGTTTTTTCTGGTACGGCATTGAGAATCTCACCTCCCCTGATGACCCCCACGTTTACCGTTGTCTCATCATCGATCCAACCTTCTTTTAACATTGATATGGCATGCGATGCGGCTTTAATCGATGATATCCCTTTTTCTGGTTCCATTCCTGCATGAGCAGCCCTACCTGTTATATCTACTTTGATACTCATGTAGGAGGGCCCCCCCACAATAATATCCTCTAGATTATCCGTATCGATTACAAACCCCATTTTTGATTTAAGAAGAGATGCATCAGCATTCTTGGACCCTTTGAGACCTGTCTCCTCTTTCCTTGAAACCACAATCTCTATCGGGGGATAACAATTGGCCGTTCTGATCGCCTCAAAGAGTTCTGTTATACCCGCCTTGTCATCTGCACCCAAAATTGTTTCTCCCTTGGAATGTATTATTCCATCTTTGAGAATTGGTTCAATTTCCTTACCGGGTTTAACCGTATCTGCATGAACCCCAAAGAAGATTGGTTCAATTGAGCCTGAGTTTTTGGCCCTCACCTTTGCTATTAGGTTCCCAAATTTATCTAGAACACATTCAGCTTGCAGCTCTTTGGTAAATAAATCCTTGAGGTAATGTATGAATTCCTTCTCATTGCCAGATTCACTGCTAATTCGAACCATTCTAAAGAAGGTATTTACTAATTCTCGCTTCATCGATTTTTCCTTAGATTTAGTTTTACACTTCAAAAAGCAGCAGTTATCTTAAGTGAGCACCAGTGCAGAATACACTAATGGCCGCAGGCTTTTGCCAGTTCTACCAAATCTGGATGTACAACTTCACCTTCTTCAGTTAGGGGTTGATCATCACCTGATACTGAAGAGGCCAAACATATACCGTCTATGTGGGATACTGCCACTCGAGGTTTACCGCCCGAGTACATCGGACCCTGATAGCCAAAACCCCATTCCGTACTTCCCCAAACCCTTTCATCTTCCGTAGTGGTAAACCCAAGTTTTGCATTTGGATTGAAACCATAACAAACGTGTGCTGCTATATACATATTAGGATCGTTTAGTTTTTGAAACCAATTTTTTACAATTTTCGCTTCCCTTCCACCTCGTATATCTTTTATTCTTCCTTTTTTAACTTCGTAAATAACCGGCTTTGATACCGCTCCTATATCTGCTTCTCCACCACCTGAAATAGCACCGTCAAAGACTAGTGTTCCGTTGATAGTTTCTTCTCTAGGTGCCCATCCAATCTGCCCTGTTAGAAAATGTCCCCCCGGTTTGTCAGCAATGTGCTCGTTGGCAAAAGGGCGGCTGGGATCGTTTTCAAATTCTATGTTTGTCCCCGCAGCGTTAACAATCTTCATTTTTTTTGCACGCTTTGTTATCTCAACAACTTTTTCCTGAAAAGCAATTTGAGCTTCAATATCCACTTCTCCTATACAACGGATTAACTGATTGGTTGATAAACCTCCAAGCATAAGATTTCGAGTACGGCCATTCGTTACTGCCCGCTCCCAGGGTGTACCATATAGTAACCATTGGTTATTAAGTTCTATCCACGCATCTGCTTCAGGACAAGCTGCTATAAGTGGAGCAGGCAAATATGGGTCAGTTGCTTTTCCATACCCCTTTGGTGTGGAATGCCAAGCCACCATCACCTTGGCACCAAGTGCCTCTCCGGCTTTGGCCATTTCCTCGGCCACCCTAAAATCACTGATAGAGTCAATAGTAATGAGGAGATTTTCACCTTCCTTTACTCTAATGATTTCCTTAACTGTTTTATAGGCCGCTTTGAATAGTTCCAGATCACTTATGGTTGGCATCTTTCCTCCAAAAATCAGAAGTGCTCACACCTATAGTATTGTTTTGAAACTGCGTCTGGCAGAAATTTGACATCGTTCCTGAGTCTCTGCATTGGCCTTATTGTCATATTGTTTACGTTATCATCCTCAAAAGGTTATTTAAGCACGTTTCAAATTGATCTTTCTTAATAATTTCTGTATGTTTGGGGCTAATCCCTCTGGAAGAAGCACTATGACTAATATGAAAATTAATCCAAAAAATATACGAAGATACCTTTCAACTGGTACCAAAAGTTCCGGTACAAGTATTACAAAAAGGGCACCTAAAACGGGGCCGTAGAAAACCCTACTTCCTCCTATAAGAGGAATGAAAAAGATATATAGAGTGGTAAAGACTTCTATATCCACGGATGAAATAAACCCGGTATAATTAACGTATAAAGCACCACCGAATCCGGATATAAGTCCACCAATACTATAAGCCAGTATCTTATATCTACGGGTATTAATTCCAACAGCCTGCGTTAATCGATCATTTTCGGAAATCAAGGTTAAAACCTTCCCCGTTTTCGTTCCCATTATCCAAAAAAAGAATGCTACTATTGCTGTTGTTAAAAATATTACCAAGAGATATAAAGCTTTATATCCTACTAAAGCAGTAATTCCACTAAAATATAAACCGCTCCTGCCTCCTGTAATTGGCTGCAATGCTTCAATTAATTTAGGAAAGAGAATGGCAAGTAAGAAGGAGGCCATGCTTACATAAAAACCTCGGGCTCTACTGGTAGAAAGGAACATAATGACTGCTATCACCGTGGCTAACACTACACCTGTGAATATGGATGCAAACAAAGGCCATTGAAACATTTCTGTTAGGACTATTGTTGCATAAGCCCCTATGGCCATGGTGACGGAATAACCAAAAAATGGCTGGCCACTCTTAAAAAAGAGAAACCATGCCACATAACCCTGTATCAGGAATAAATACACATATCCTGTTACTTCTTGTAGATAGCCTCCTTTGAAAACAAACAAGGAAGGTAACAAAAGTATTAAGATTGTTCCTATTTTCTCATAACGACCTTTCACTACCTAAAATCCCCTTTGGAGCAATTATTAGAACAAGAATAACAATGAAATACAAAATAACACTCTGCCACATACCACCGAGCAGGTATCCACTAAAACTCATTACCATACCCATTATTAAGGCACTGATTATTCCACCCCATATATTTCCAATCCCTCCTACCACAGCAATAATGAATCCAAGAAAACCTAAGTCCCAACCAGTCATCAGGTTCAGGTTATACAATGATCCCCAAAAAATTGCTCCCACACACGCTAGAGCACAGCCAATACCCGAGGCAATACTGAACACCCGGTTAGTCTTGATTCCAATTAGTTTTGCCAATTTTAGATTTTGAGATGTTGCCTGCCAGGATTTTCCAATTTCTGTATGCTCTTCTGATAGACGTATAATTACTAAAGTCCCCAGTGCAAAGAGAAGAGCAAAAATTTTGAAGCCTTCTACTGTAACTCCTGCAATATTTATTGTTCCTATACGGGGCAGAGCCAGGGATATACTGGGTCGAGGGAAAATTGCTCTCATCAAACCTTCAAAAACAAAACCAAGAGAAACCGTTACTATAAAAAACAAGGTAGAGTCTCCTCCCCTTTCGCTGATAGGTGTGAGCAATATCCGCTGCATAATATATCCAATAGCGAAACAAAATACTACTCCAACTAAGATGGCTATCCCCATATTAAAAGAGAGGAAATACCACGTTAAAAAACCTCCAAAAACACCGATGACCCCTATAGCAAAATTTGGGATGCCAGTTATACCATAAATAACTGCTACACCCAGTACAGGAAGAGACAAAATCCCACCCATGATTAACCCGGTGATGATACCGTTTAAGATCATACTATTTCCTCATAAAAATTAACTAATGGATCCTAGGTAGAGATCTTTTACCACGTCTCTACTGAGATTTTCTGTTTTTTCGTCAAATCTGATTTCCCCGGCTTCCAGTCCAAAAAGCCTATCCGCAATATTAAGAACCTTTATATTCTGTTCAGAAAGCACGATTGTCGTACGGGTATCTTTCTTTATCTTTTTCAGAGTTTCAAACAATTTGGTCACCAATTTAGGTGCTAAGCCTATTGAAGGCTCATCAATCAGCATAATCTTTGCATTTGAAGCTATACCAATACCAACGGCAAGCATCTTCTGTTGCCCACCGCTTAGAGTATTGGCTATTTGCCTTCTCTTCTCCCTCAAGACAGGGAAGAGTTTATAGACGCGGTCAATGAGCTCCTCTCTTTCAGCACGGTTACTGAGAATTACACTCACCTCAAGATTCTTCTTAACAGACATCAGGGGAAAAATATTTCCCTCTTGAGGTACGAGCATTAATCCAAGCTGACGGCGTTTAAGTACAGGCCATCTCTCAATTTGATGACCTAAAAAATTAATCTGTCCTTCCTTTATATGCATCGATCCTGCTATAGATTCAAGCAGAGTGGTTTTACCAGCGCCATTTGGCCCAACTATACCGACAATTTCGTTATCATTAACATAGAAACCTATACCTTTTAAAGCACTTATCATGCCATAGCAGGCAGTCAAGCCAGAAACTTCTAAAATTGGCTCGCTCAATTGTTTTCTCTCTTCTTATTCTAGATACACAGTCTGGACATCTTTATTATCTCTTATTTCCTCAGGTGAACCTTCAGCTATTTTGCATCCTTCATCTAAAACGAAAATCCAGTCAGAAGTTCTCATAATGGGTCTTATCTCATGTCCTATCTGGAATATGGTGTATCCCTGATCACGGAGAGTTTCAACAATTTGACAAATTTTCTCTATCTCTGTCGGAACTAGGCCACCTACAAGTTCATCTAATAGTATTAACTTGGGAGTCGTAGCCAATGCTCTTCCTAATTCAACCAGCTTGCTATCAAGTGGGGGGAGACTTGAAACAATCTCTTTTTCTTTCTTTTCTACGCCAAGAAACTCTAGGATTTCATAAACTCTTTCCTTTCTCCTCTGCTCTTCCATACTATCCTTTAACATTCCTGCAACTACATTGTCAAAAACACTTAAGTTTGGGAAAAGGTTCTTCTGCTGATAGGTTCTGGCAATTCCCTTCCTGCAGATTTCATAGGGTTTCATATCTGTAATATCCTCACCCATAAATTCAATCTTCCCCGAGTCTGCAGGAAGGGTTCCCGTTATCAAGTTAAAAAGAGTGGTTTTACCAGCACCATTCGGCCCAATCAAGCTCCAGATTTTTCCGCTTTCCACAACAAGGCTAACGTTTTCAAGAGCATGAAGTCCACCAAACCTTTTGTGTAAATTTCTTATCATCAACATGGTTAATTTTTAATCCACCCTTCTTAGCTAGATATTTCTATTTGCTGACAATAAACTCCTGAACTATATTTTACCGCGCTCTCTCATATTTTTCCCCTGATTCAAGTTTTTTGAATCCTTTCAATTCATCGAGTATTTCCAGCATAGTACTCTCAGGGGTTTCGTACACTCTCACCAGTTCTGGATGGAGACCAAAGGTAGGATCCAGATCAGAAGAACCAGGTACGAACTTAATAATCGCACCCTTAGCGCCTTTGTTATTTCCATATCCGTCTAACGGTCCCATTGGGCTGATACATACGTTTTGGAACGATGTTTTTTGCATCAAATCAATAATCACATCAGGATCTTTGGTCCCCGCCTTTTCATAAACTTCTTTAATCCAGTAGATCACTTGATAGTAATTATTGGTGTATGCCTCAGGGTAAGCTTTTTCGCCGTATTTAGCTTTCCATTTCTTTACAAACTCTTTCCAGGCTTCGCTCGTTGGGTCATGATCTGCAAGGGTATATATATTTTCTGCTCCATACTCTCCGGTTATCTTTGCACCCCCCATGTTTGAATAGGTAGTACCATAGAGCATTATCCGGGGCATGGCGCCAGCATCCCGCAACTGTTTAGCCACGCTAAACCATCCAGCTCCAGTATATGGACAGAAAATCGCATCCGGTTTTTCCTCTTTAATGATTAATACTTCAGTGCTGTAATCTGTTTTGTCAAGTGGAGTATAGATGACCGGGCTTATCTCAAAAGGTTTACCATTCTTTTCCCAATAGGCTTTTAAGCCCATACCATTACTGTATCCCCAATCGTAATCTCCTCCTATGAGTGCTACCTTTTTTGCTCCCATTTCCTCAAAGAACCTGCCCGCAAGCTGACCTGCAAAATAATCAGCATAACCATAATAGACTACCCATTTGCTTACTGGAACTTCTCCCGGAGGCAGGTACTTGCTCATACTAAGATGTCCCCCCACAAAGCATGGAATTTTATATTTTGGAGCTTCCACGCATAAAGGGCTAATGGTTGTTTCAAGAGCTGCTCCTCCCATTACATCAGGTTTCCAAGTTCCCACTTCTCTGCTGAGCTTTCTCTTAAGTACGGAAGGTTTGGTCTCTGTGTCTATAACCTTATATTCAATACCTGAAAAGCCTTTGATACCCTCTCTATTAATCTCTTCCACAGCCAATTTCATAGCTCTATCATAAGCCGGACCTATATTACCTGCAGCCCCTGAAAAAGCAACAGTACCCAGAATCCGTATAGGTTCTTCCTTCGCTGACGCTACCAAAATGCTGGAAACAAGTCCGACGGTCAGCAATACAGCCATGCCCACTACGATCATCAGCTTCAGCCTGCTTTTTTTAAATATTTTCCTTAACATATACTCCCTCCCTTGGTCAATAATTCTTTAGTATCTTTTTGACATGGTTCATTTTTCTGGGCAAAGCTCCCGAAAGAGAAGTTAATCTTTCAACACTTTTCTCTTCGGAAAGCCCTGCTTGGCCTTGAGCTAGTGGCCTGCCTACCTTCTCACCTCCCTCCAGCCTCATTTTTACTTTTTCCTTGCTAAGGACCTAACTTCCTGCTTTTTCTTTACCTATTTAAGACTTTCCAACTTACCCTTTTAATTTCGTCTTCCCCCCGCAAATCCATTACTCACCACTTCACATTTCCTCAAAATCACTCATCTATTTTCCCATGGCCTGTGCAATCTCGCTCAGTTCGGGATGCACTACTTTCCCTTCTTTGAGTAACAACTCATCATCTACCCATACAGTAGAATTCAAGCATATCCCGTCAGCATGAGATACAGCATCTCCCAGACTACCTTCAAACATGGGTCCCTGATAACCGTTTCCCCACTCAGTCGATCCCCATACCCGCTCATCCTCCGTACATAGCCCTGTGAGTATTGCTCCCGGATTGAACCCATAACATAGATGAGCCAAATTATACATATTCGGATCACCGAGCTTTTTCAGCCAATTACTCATCTTTTTGGCTTCATCCTGACCCTTAATTTCAGCAATTCTCCCTTCTTTAATAGTCAATTCAATCGGATGAGCAAGGATTCCGAGATCAGCCTCCCCGCCACCAGAAAATGATCCATCAAATACTATAACCCCATTAATACTTTCTTCACGAGGAGCCCATCCAATCTGGCCCACCAGAAAATGTGGTCCCGGTACATCTGCTCGCAACTCATTGGTAATGGGGCGTTCGGGTACATTCTCAAAAGAAACATTAGTACCTGCTGGTGTCGTAATACGCATCTTCGAAGCCTTTTTTGTGAGCTCGACCACCTTATTCTGAAATTTTTCTTGCAAATCCATATCGAGTTTGGCAATACATCTGGCAATGCGTTCTGGATCTAATCCCCCTAGAAAAAGGTACCGCGTCCTCCCGTTGGACATCGCCTCTATCCACGGAGTGGAATATAGGAGCCACTGGTTATTGAATTCTATCCATACATCTGCTGCTGGTATGGCTTTTTTAAGAGATTCCGGTAACTGTGGATCAGCCACTTTGCCATAACCATTGGGCGTCGTGTGCCACGCTACCATTACTTTCCCACCAGCAGCTTCAGCTGCTTTGGCAACATCTACTACCGGTTTAATATCCATTGCTGAGTCTACTGTTAGTATTACGGATTCTCCTTTTTTGATTCTACACATTTCATGAGCTACTATATAGCTCGCTTTTCCTAATTCTAATTCAAACCTCTCTGGCATCTTCTCTTCCTCCTTCTTTTCTAAAGTATTTCCTTCTCTGAGGGTACCTCATACGCAATTTTGCTCGTTTTAAGACCCATAGTAACATATATTTCCGCCAACTTTAATGATGCCACTGCCGGGTCAATTACCGGCACTCCTAATTCCTGTTGCAATTCTTTTGCTAAAGATGACATGCCGGTACATCCAAGAACAATACCTTCTGCCCCGTCGTTTTCTATAGCTACTTTAGCTTCTGCCAAAATAGCCTTGAATGATTTTTTCTCATCTTCTAGGTCCAATACAGGAATATTAGCAAACCGTACCGATGCTACCCTGTTTCCAAAACCATACTTGTTTATGTTTTCTTTGATTTCATCAGCAGTACTTTTTAATACGGTCACTACTGAAAACTTAGTACATAACCCCATTGCCAAAAGGTAGCTCGCTTCCCCTGCACTGGTAACAGGTATTGTAAGTGCTTCCCGGCAGGCTCTTACAACAGTATCCATGGCACAATCTAAACTTACTGCATTATAACCCTCTTTCTCTGCCTTTTTGACTTCCTCGATAATATATGGGGCTGCAAGAGCCTCATCATATGCTGATTCAATAGATACTGGCCCATGACTTAGACATACAACTTCTACTTCATTTCCAGGTGAGGCTGTCTTCTTTCGCTCTTCAACTTGGCTATCTCTAAATTTAATCGATGAGTTTGGTATTACTATCTTAACTCTCATATCTGATTATTTTGCATCCTCCTTTTTTGATTATTGTTCCTATGAGAATAGTAGAACATATGTTTAATCTGTCAAGAAAAAAATTCTTTTGGCTACAATGATACTATTGACTTTCTATTAGATTCTAAAGAACTCCGAAAAGCTCTTATTTCATTTTAAAAGTGGAGGGAACCATGTGTCAAATCACTACTTTTCGGAACGTTATCCCCAAAAATAGGTGGAAATAGGCCTAAAGCGGGAATGACTTCTTGAAATCATCCTGGTCTGCCCTATTATGGGTGACATCGCCAGCAATTTTCCGTAGTTTTTTTTCCAGCTTTTCTACTGTTTCGGCAAATTCCATCTTTTCCCGACTTTTTTCAGTATAAAAAGGCTGAAAAGGCGATTCTAAATGAAAACAGCTACATCTATCTTCGGTAATTCCAATTTCGAGTGCTGTATTTGATCTCCTTTAACTCCTGAGATAGTTTCACTTCTTCTTTAGTTAACTGGCCAGGCAGCAGTCTTATGCCCAATCTTTTCTCAAATCCCAGGATGAGACTATTTATTATTTTTCCCCGATCTTTTTTCTGTTTGCTACTTTTAGGGGTGATCTTATTATCCATTAGAATCGAGCCGTGTTGGAAAAAGGCTCTGTTTCTTCTCCTTTGAGCGCTTCCGGCGATTTTTCTTCCGTCTTCAACGACATCGTATTTGGAGGGAGTGACAAAACAAAAATAGGGATCAGGCCCTTTGGTCTCTTTTCTTTCTAACTCGGCACGGATCCCCAGATTTTGTAGACCGAGGATTATAGCCTCATGAACGAGCTGCTGTGTTTTTGTAATATCCTGGAGGAGAGGAAATTCATTGGTAGAGCAAGCTAAAGAATAGGTTATCTCATTTCTATGAAGTATCGCACCTCCTCCGGTAAAGCGCCTGACAATGGTTATTTTTTGTCTTTTGTATTCTTCTAAGGAAGGATCTTCTATTTTCTGAAAGTAGCCGATGGAGATAGCCGCTGGTTTCCAGGCATAGAATCGAAGGGTAGCAGGAAGGCCCAGTTTCTCTCTCATGGCGAATATAGCCTCGTCTATG
>Ga0315544_1000601_pt1 | contig 32580 bp, 24 predicted proteins | sample SalMarSW160130MG_2_FD_202543 | JGI IMG/M metagenome (GOLD analysis project Ga0315544, IMG submission 202543) | Salt marsh sediment microbial communities from the Plum Island Ecosystem LTER, Massachusetts, United States - Salt Marsh Sediment SW1601-130 ... | reverse complement strand
TGGCAATCAACAATTCACTGATACATCATTGCTATGCTACCGGCATGGTATCCGCTGAGGAGGGAAGTATCTTTATAAGCGGGCTGGTGGCGTACAGCCTACCGGATACTATAAATAATTGTTTCTGGGATGAAGAAACAAGCGGCATTCAAGAAAACAAAATATTAACCGTTGAAGAAGGAATTGGTCTGACAACTACCCAGATGTATAACTCTAACACTTTTATGGATGCCGGATGGGATTTTATGGACGAGATCCAAAACGGCACGGAAGATATCTGGTGGATTAATGAAGGTCAGGACTACCCCCGATTGTTGTGGGAATTGACTCAAGATGTGGAATATGAGTCTTTATCCGTGAGAACCGCGCTGGCAGACAATGAATCAACTTCCGAAGAGTCTGCTGATGAAGTATATAGCGACACTTCTACTGTTACTGAATACTTCACAGAACGATTTACTTCTGGTTCTGATTCCTTCGATCTATCGAATAAATCAATCATGTTCACCCCAACTACAGACGGTACATATTACAGTTTTTCCGTACAGAATATTACAGAATTACCGACCAATCCCATAGGGGGTACAAAACTGGTATTGACTGACGATAGTTACAAGGATGCGCGCCTGAGCGATCAAAAAAAGTTAAAAATCTTTGGCTACAATTATGAAAGATTCTTTGTCGGAAGTAACGGTTATATCACTTTTAACTTCGGAGATACAAGCCGTAACAACATACTGATGAACCATTTTAACACAAAACGTATATCTGTTTTATTCAATGACTTCGATCCATCCAGAAGAGGAGCAGTCAGATGGAAACAGTTGGAAGATCGAGCGGTTGTCACATGGGAAAATGTCTCAGAATATGTTCCGATTAATTCCAATACATTCCAGGTTGAAATGTATTATGATGGAAAGATACAGCTTGCCTGGCTTGATATTGCAGCCAGCAATGGCATTGTAGGTTTATCAAGGGGAACTGTTATGCCGGAGGATTTTCAGGAAACAGATTTTTCAGAACATATCCCACCATCAGATCAGGGCGGTGAGCCGGATACTGATACTCCGGGAAGTAGTTCGGGAAGAAGAAACAGAAAGAAGTAACTATCTTAAGCTATCAGATATTCCTTCTTTCTAATGAGTTAATATAAAACATTTTAGGCATAAATTAAGCTGATTTTAATGATAGCATCTTATTAGTAAGAGATTAATAAAGAAGGCAGGTATATTATGCAGATTGGAACAATCTTTTTAGAGTTCATAAATAAAAAATATTTCCGGCTGCTTAGCTTCACGCTCATAGTAATAATTTTATCCGGTTCAGAAGCTTTTGCCCTGGATCCAATGGGCCCACCAACTACCGGTCTGATGGAAGGTCAGTATGAATTCGGAATTGATTACTCCAACAGCACAATGGACCTTAAATTGGAAGGTGGCAAATATACTGAATGGAATCATACTACAAGTGTAACAGAATCAGGAGAGGCTGAATCGTTCACACTTAAAGACTTTGAAATGAACAAAATATATACCCATCTCGGGTACGGCATCTGGGATTATTGTGATATGTTCTTACGCTTAGGTATAGTGAACGCCGAATTCGGTGATTCGATCTGGGAAGCAGGAGAAAAATTTGACAACCAGTCAGATATCACATTTTGCATCGGTTCTCGGGCGACCTTTTATGAGGAGGGCAATCTCAAAATAGGTAGAATTATTCAGCTTAGCTGGGCTAACCTGGCTGGGCGCTTAAAATCACCACAATGGACGGAAGATGAGTCGAGTGACATCGAACTAATCGAAATACAAGCCGCTATAGGTCCGACATACACCACGGAAAATGGAATTTCGTTTTACGGTGGACCTTTCTTCCATTTTGTCAGCGGTGATATAGAAGAAAAATACAACGATATTAACGAGTATGGGGAAGACATAACGGCGAAATATACATGGGATATCAATGCAACCTCAAATTTCGGCGGTTATATCGGCGTACAGTTGGATGACGGCGAATATACTTTCCTCAACATCGAATACCAATGCACATCAGGAGCCGATTTATATAGTTTTAACCTAATCTACAGATTCTAACTTGAACAGTGCTTTTGGCGGAATTAGAAAAAAGGAAAAAGAGAAATATCCGCCACCTTTATCAACAAGCAAATTCATTTAATAATTTACCAGCTACCTGTTGTACCGCTATCCGATTGTACCTTTGGTAGAATAGCCGATTGTAATGAGCGCATAAAAAACCCCCGTGCTGTTCCGGGGGTTTCTTTTTCTGAAGTATTTTACCGTCGTTTAGTTTTTCAATGGATTCATATCGTTTCCATCGTTTCCATCGTTTCGAGGATGGGCGTTTTCATAGACCTCTTTGAGTCTTGTTGTCGTAAGATGTGTGTAAACCTGCGTTGTTGACAGTGATTGATGGCCGAGCAATTCCTGGACGCTTCTCAAATCCGCACCATTATTAAGCATGTGTGTTGCAAAACTATGCCGCAGGGTATGAGGGCTGATAGCAGGATCAAGGCCCGCCATCTTTAAGTATTTATCCATCTTTCGGCGAACACTTCGAGTACTCAATCGTCGGCCATGTTTATTCACAAAAAGAACCTTCGGATCGAAATTATTGTTATTCTGAGCCCGTTTATTTCTGAATTCCATATAATGTTGTATAGTCTGCAGGGCAGAGGCTCCGATTGGCGTAATCCTTTCTTTTTTACCCTTGCCTCTGACATGCACAACCTCGCCGAGGAAATCGATATCCTCCATATTCAGTGCTACAAGCTCACTGACTCTTATACCTGTGCTGTATAGTGTTTCCAGGATTGCTCTGTCTCTCGCTCCGAGCCAGGTATTCATAGGTGGCGTATCAAGCAGTCTCTTTACTTCTTCATATTCGAGAAATTTCGGCAGCTTTTTATCCTGCTTCGGTGTTCTAACGGCCGTTACCGGATTTGCGCTGACATGATTTCTTTTCACAAGAAATTTATAGAAGCTTCTCAACGTCGCCAGCTTACGCGCTATCGTTGCTTTTGAGTAAACTTTTTCATTTAGGTAAGCAAGATATGCTCTGATGGAATCCGTACCTGTCGACAGTAGCAATTGGTCGATCCTAAGATCGACCTTCATTGCAACCGCCGTTGCAGGACCGCCATTATCGAACGAAATAGATTCGCCCTCAGACCGGCCATCTTCCGGAGTTCCACATAGAAACTCACCAAATTGGGACAAATCAGCCCCGTAGCATTTTGCAGTGTGCTCGGAAAAACGTCTCTCATACTTCAAGTAATCTAAGAACTTCTGGATAATCATGCTTTCTTCTATCATAATTTACCTGTCTATATTAAGGTTCTCTTTCTAAAAACTACAACGTCAATTGTTTTCTCCAACATTGCGGATTCCATTTGAACTAATTAACATTAAACTGATGATCTTTGTTTTCTCCCAAGAGTTCGTCCGCCCGGCCAACAAGCAACTGTGTTAGTTTAAAACTTAGCACCGCCGCATCAAACCAATCGAAGTTCGTGCGATTATCCTTGGCCTGATCAATTAGGGCGTCCAATAATTCACCTTCATTTCCGTTCTCGTAACGAAAAATGAACTTCTCTGCTCCCTTATGTAAAACAAGTTGATGCCTTATTTTATGCATTGAAATTAAATATTCCGTCCATTAGAAACCTTCCTGAAAAACCAAATCCATTCTTCACTTTCCTATTCCTAAGTACTTGCGATAAAACCGACTCTTTGGTAAACGGTACAAGGCTTTTATCGGCCAATACTTGTTCAGGCTTTACAAATTGAATGAGAATAGATGTAAATTAACAGGAATTTTTTTCTGATTATTTTGATGATATGTTGGATCCGCTTTCATGCGGAAGTGAATTCTATTCTTCAGGTGGGCCTTTAACTTTGCATTTATCAGGATTTGACTTTGAAAAAGGTCTTTCCCCCTTTTTGTTCGAAACCAATAGCACCTTTTTGCTTAAGGATAGTGACATATTTTAGCGCCTCATTGGGGCCGATGCGCATAGACGAACATATATCATCCAGCGAACAGGGTCTGCGTTTCAGCATTGAAAACAGGGTTTCCGTTTTACCCTTTACCTCTAAACGCAATCCCAACGAATCACCCTGCTCATCGTCAAATTGGATACCGGAAAAATCAGATATTATCTCACAGTTCTCACCCAACTGTTCAGATATAGACTGGAGTTTCCGGGCATTTAGTTTCCTTAGACTCATTTCAGCCGTCGGGCGAACTGCTGTGTTGAGCTGAACCTTATCGGGACGAATACGTTGGATAATAGCCCTGATTTTAGCTATTTGCCCGGAATTGGTATTTATCGTATCAACTAAAAAAACCTCAAGCCATATCCGGCCGGCAAACTCTTCTCTAAATGAACATAATCCTGAAATATGCTTCTCAATACTAATATCTCGATGTGGACGGTTTATTCGACGAAAAGTTTGCTCGTCACCGGCATCAAGCGAAGGCAGTACAATATCAGCTCTTGCACATTCTTCTCGCACATCAGCCCTGTAAAACAATGTTCCGTTGGTAACTATAGCTATGGGGATATCCGTATTTTTTTTTATCTGGTCAATAATTTCACCCAAAAGGGAATTCAAGGTAGGTTCACCCGAACCGGCAATAGTAATATAATCTGTTTCCAGCCCTTTTTTTAATGTCTCCTTTAATTCGGCAATTATCGGTTCGAGAGGTACATAAGGCTTTCGCTCAATCGTTTTTTCAATTGTCTTACCGAGCTGGCAATAAATACAGTCGAGTGTACAGACCTTAAACGGCACAATATCAACACCGAAGCTCCTTCCCAATCTCCTGGAAGGCACAGGACCATAAAAATATTTTTTTTCTTCGGTCAATTAACAGACCCTTCCGTTATAAATCTCTTTAGTTAACTTCTTACAAGTTCAAATATTCCCTTACACATTTTCAGTAATGTTTCGAGCCATTCTATAGGCATAATACAGGCGGCATCGGATTTTGCTTTTTCCGGTTGGGTATGAACCTCGACAAAAAGACCATTTGCACCGGCGGCAATAGCCGCTTTGGCGAGTATCGGAGCTGTTTCTCTTCTGCCTGCGCTGGCATTACCGAGCCCGCCCGGCTGCTGGGTACTATGGGTTGCATCAAAAACAACCGGACAGCCCAACTGCTGCATCGCCTCAATAGCGGTCATATCGTTGACCAGCCGGTTATAGCCGAAAAATGTGCCCCTTTCGGTAAGCAATATTTTTTTGTTGTTACAGGCATGAATCTTATCAACTACATTTTTCATCTCGCCGGGTGAGAGAAACTGGCCCTTTTTAACATTGACAGGCTTTCCCGTTTCGGCACAGGCACACAGCAAATCAGTTTGTCTACACAAAAAAGCGGGCACCTGCAAACAATCAACAACCGCTCCGGCTATTTCGGCTTGTGCCGGTTCGTGGATGTCAGTCATTACCGGCAGATTGGTTTCTCGTCGAACTTGCGTTAGAATCTCCAGTCCTTTTTCGAGACCCGGTCCACGAAAGCCGGATATACTGGAGCGATTGGCTTTGTCAAAACTGGCTTTGAAAATCATTCCGACGCCGGTTTTTTGGCTAATGTTCACAAGTCTGCCGGCTATATCCAGGCAAAGGTCTTTACTTTCAATAACGCAGGGACCGGCCATTACAAATAAAGAAGCATTCAAACCAATTTCAACGTCACCAATTGTGAAATTTCTTTGATCCATATAGTAAGTCCTACTTTAAGTTCAATGATTATCCAATCGCTCTGATAATTCTTGTTCTAATGCCCGCCGGTTTGGCACCTTCAGGTACGACACAATTAACTGCATGAGGTATAACATTTATTTGGACCGGCAGGAATGGGCCGGGATCACCGTCAATTTCAGTTCGTATGAGTTTAACCTCAGAACTAATTGTAATATTTTTGCCCTGACGATAAATAACATCCCGGCGGTTGGCGTGGTGTTTCAATATTGTCATGATCGAATGTTTAACCAGATGGAGTCGTGATGCACATTTGTAGATACATATATCCAACAGGCCGTCGCCGTAATCGGCATAATGCAAAATTTGCAGACCCACCGCGTATCTTGAAATGTTTCCTATAAAAACAAGCCCCGGACCGTCATAAATTTCTTCCCCGTCAACCTGAACTTTCATCGGGGCAAACCTATAGCCCCAGAATGTTCGCCAAATCGGCCAGAAGTAATCAAAGTGATTAATATGCCCGTCCCGCTGTTCGCTGACCCGCTTTACCACCTCGCCATCAAATCCGAAGCCGGCCACAGAGGTAAAGCATTTTCCATTTACACTTCCGAGATCCAGAGGCCGAATGTATCCGGCTTCAAATATTTTGATCATAGTTTTTAATTTTTCGTCGAAGCCCAATTCATTAGCCAACAGATTCTCCGTTCCGGAGGGCATTATCAATAACGGTTTGTCACTGCCTTCCAGGCCGTGTGCCACTTCTCTGACGGTACCGTCACCACCGGCTGCTATTACTAATGCGCAGTTGTAATCAACTGCTGCATCGGTAGCCAGTTCACATGCATGCGCCAGTGATCTGGTAAGGCTGCACCTTACTTCATACCCCCTTTTAACGAGGTATTTCTCAAATCGGTGCCCCATCATTTTAGTACAGGTGGCACCGGATTTGGGATTTACTATATATGCAATGTAACCATCATCAGGCTTCATATAAGTACAAAAGTGTACATGTCATAAGTCCATATGGATTATATTCCTGTTTTTTCCTTCTTAATTCGAAGAAGCTGCTCGGTAATCATGGAAGCATAACTCTTTGGGATATGTGGCAGAGCTTCCAGTCCCAGGTTTTTTTGAACATGGATTATTTTTTCGTCGTCCGGCCCTTCTATTTCCACAAAATCTCCAAGCACTTCCAACCTGTCCAAAGCAACTTCGCACCCACCAAGCCGCCATAGACGGCGCTTTTTCTCAACTGTTAACTTTCCTTCGTATCCCAACGCCGAGAGAAGCTTTTGTGTCGATTCTGAGTCATCAACTTCTATTTCTATTTCCTGTCTCTTTTTGAAATTGCTTTTCTCTTTGGCGCCTTTATATGTCAAAATAAACTTCGTTTTCTCTCCAACAACCTGCCGGCGTAAACGAAGGCATCGGTCAGTATTGCTTAAGTTCCCGCTGGAATCATCAAAATGAATATCCATCTGCAATTGCTCAGCTACAAATTCGGCACCAAGCTGATGCAGCTTATCTTCAATCTCTTGTAACGAATCAACTTTTAGTTTTGCTTCTATTTCAGTAAACATCTATCTGTTTTCTATCTACCTTCTCAATTTTCTTTATTGAGTTTCCGGACGGCATCAATAAAACCAACCGGATTAACAACCGCCCCGGCGTCCGTCTTAACGGCGGTTTTAAGCCACAGATCAACAATCGTCTTGGGATCGATATCCGGCTTAACCTGGTAAGCCAAGGCCGCCAACCCCGCCATGTAAGGAGCCGCACAGCTCATTCCCCCTTCCGTATCGTAAGTATAAATTTCCGGGCCGTGATGACTTGCAGTTGCCTTATTACTTGCAGGTACTAAAAGAACATCGTTTGGTGTACTATATTTTCCCCGTTTATAACTTGATGGATTATCAGGATCCGTTCCCGAAATAAGTTTAAGTGTACCATATCTAAGCCATTGCCCGCTGCATGTCACAACCAGGATTCCGTTTTGTTCTGCCTTTATTAAAGTTTCCTTCCAAAGTTCATAATTCTTCTGTTGTAAAAATGTACCTGTAGATATACTGACAACCACTATCTTCTCTGAAGCACCGGCTTCTTTGTTCATCTTTATTATTTTATCAATAATATTACAATATATCTTATTATCCGGCATTGCAGTCATACGCATTGCAAAATAGTAAAGCGAAGCTTTGGGAGCTACTCCGCAATTTTTACCAACTGCAATACTGGCAAGAGGAGCGCCGTGAATTGCAGGCGACTTATCTAATAAATGCATCTCTTCATATAATACTAATTGGTTTTTATACTCTATGTGGTCCTTTAATAAAGGCTGATCAAGTATTGCAATACCGATTCCCCTGCCATCAATTCCCTGTTTATGCAAACTGCGAATGCCAAGCCCCGGATTCTTGCCTTCATCAAGGATACGAGCCGGATTGAAACCATCAGGCAGCTTGTCAGAATCTGGCCATTTGGTACTGCTGTCAAAGGGCATTTCCGCTAACAGTTCTGCATAATTTCTCAAATCAAGTTTCTCCAACGATACACCGGCAAATCCCCAGAAGGGATCGAACTTATCAAGGTCCCCTTCGTTCCGAAGGACGATCTGTCGTTCCTGGCCGATATCGATCCCCTTACGTCCGGCGTTTATCCAAAGCAGGGTAAATGGTGTTGAGAATTCCCTCATTCTGCCAAATCTGGCGCTTATTCCGGGATAGCTGATATCGAGGATTTCCATGCCGCCATCGTTCTTCTTCGTTTCCTTCGAGGCAGTTCCGAGTAGTGCCTTGAGTTCCTCCGGTGTTGAAAGTTTATAGGCCAGCTTGCCTTCCGTCGCTGCATGGCGAACAATCTCTGCCAGGCTCGATTTTGTTTCGGTTTCTGCAAAGACGGCTATCTCCAGTAGTGACAACAAAAGTCCAAACGCGAATATTGTCACCAATGGTCTTCGTTTGAATGTGCTCATACCAAACACGTCCTTTCCGATTTACATGACGATGTTCACCAATCGGGACTTGATGACGATGATTTTTTTCGGCTCTTTGCCTGCCATAGCGGCGATTACTTTGTCACAACTCAGGGCTTTTTGTTTTATCTGCTCCTCGTTAGCATCGGCAGGCACGACTATTTTATCCTTTATTTTGCCGTTGACCTGAATGGCCAGTTCAATTTCTTTTTCTTTAATAAGCTGCTTATCGTATTCAGGCCAATTCTCATAAGCCAGGCTTTCTGCATGGCCGAGCTTTGCCCATAGTTCCTCTGAAATATGAGGAGAGAACGGAGAAAGAATCAGAACAAGTTTTTCTACCGCTGTCTTAGGCATAACCGCGAGTTTATTCAGATGATTGACGAAAATCATCATGGCACTGATCGCCGTATTGAAACCGAAACCCTCAATATCGTCCCCGACTTTCTTTATTGTCTGGTTCAGTAATCTAAGTGTCGCCTCATCAGCCTGGACATCCCTTACGGCGCTGTCGATTTCGCCGGTGTCCTTTTCAACAACGGCCCGCCAGAGTTTCTGCAGAAACCGATGCACACCCTCGACTCCCTGCATGCTCCAGGGCTTGATGGCCTCCAATGGCCCCATGAACATTTCATAAAGCCGCATCGAATCGGCTCCGTAATCGGTGATGACTTTATCGGGATTGACCACGTTGCCACGGGACTTACTCATCTTCTGGCCATCCTCACCCAAAATCATTCCCTGATTGACAAGCTTCCTGAACGGTTCCTTGGTGGTGACATACCCTAAATCATAGAGGAATTTATGCCAGAACCGAGAGTACAGCAGATGCAGCACAGCATGTTCGGCACCGCCAATATATAAATCGACCGGCATCCAGTATTTCTCCTTATCAGGGTCCCAGCCCTGTTTGCTATTGTCCGGGTCGAGATAACGCAGATAATACCAGCAACTGCCCGCCCACTGCGGCATCGTATTTGTCTCGCGTTTTGCCTTAGAACCGTCAGGTAAAGTGATATTAATCCAATCGGTGGCATTTGCCAAAGGCGGCTCGCCTGTACCGGCCGGTTTGTAATTCTTGACCACCGGCAATTTCAAAGGCAAATCTTCCTCCGAAAGCCCGATGATCCGGCCATCTTCGGTATGAACTATCGGAAACGGCTCACCCCAATAGCGCTGCCTGCTGAAAAGCCAGTCCCGCAGCTTATAGTTGATGGCTTTTGTTCCCTGTCCTCTCTGCTGTAGCCAGTCCGTTATCTTCTCCTTGAATTCCAATGTGCTTAGTCCGTCGAACCGTCCGCTGTTTATCGCCCTGCCGTCACCGATAAAACACAGCTTGCCTTCTCTGACTAATTCGGATTGTTCACTATCTTCCGGATCAACTACCGGGATAATCGACAGATTGAATTTCGTTGCGAACTCGAAGTCACGCTCATCGTGGGCGGGCACGGCCATAATAGCACCGGTCCCGTAGCTAATCAAAACATAGTCGCTTATCCAGATCGGAATCTTTTCGCCGTTGACCGGATTGATTGCATAAGCGCCGATAAATTCACCGGTTTTGTCTTTGGCCAAATCAGTACGATCCAAATCGCTCTTGCGGGCCGCTTCTTCGCGGTATTTTTGAACGGCTTGTTTTTTGTCCTCAGCCGTAAGTATATCCACGAGCGGATGCTCAGGTGCCATCACCATATATGTGGCGCCGAACAACGTATCGGGCCGGGTAGTAAAAACGCGAATATTTTCATCGAAACCATCGACCTTGAAATCCACATCAGCCCCGATACTTTTACCTATCCAGTCAACCTGCAGTTTCTTGATGGATGCCGGCCAGTCAACTTCAACCAAATCATCGAGCATCCTTTCAGCGTATTTCGTGATTCTTAGCATCCACTGCCGCATCGGTTTTCTTACTACCGGATACCCGCCCCGCTCACTCAGCCCCCCAACGACTTCTTCATTCGCTAAAACCGTCCCCAACGCCGGGCACCAGTTGACCGGCACCTCAGCCTCATAGGCAAGACGATTGTCATCGACGAATTTCTGCCTATCCTGTTCGCTCAAGCCCTCGGGTATTGGTAAATCTTCAATCGGTTTGGCTTTTTGTTCATTTTCGTCGAAATAGCTGTTGAAGAATTTCAGAAATATCCATTGTGTCCACCTGTAATAATTCGGATCAGTGGTATTGACTTCCCGGTCCCAATCGTAACTAAAACCAAGCGATTTGATTTGCCTGCGGATATTATCCACGTTCTTCTGTGTCGTCTCTTCGGGAGCGGTCCCCGTCTGTACGGCGTATTGCTCTGCAGGCAAGCCGAAGGCATCCCAGCCCATCGGGTGCAGGACATTAAAACCTTTCATTCGTTTATAGCGAGCGACAATATCGCTTGCGGTATAGCCCTCTGGATGGCCGACATGCAGTCCCTGACCGCTGGGATAGGGAAACATATCCAGAACATAATACTTTGGTTTTGTATCATAGCAATCGAGAGCTTTAAACGTCCCGGACTGTTCCCAAAACCGTTGCCATTTCTTCTCAATTTCGTTAAATTTATATATTACCGTCATCGAACGCATTTATCCTTTCAACTTTTAATCAATGTTAAAGTTGGTCTTTTGTCATTACACAATAAACCAAAAATCCGGAAAAATCCATAAAAATCGAATCCCCTCCCATATACAAGTTGAAGAACTGCAATTTGAGTAATGAACAGAATATTACCCTATTATATCAAAAAGGATAAATAGAAATGAAAATAGTATGATTGGAAAATTACTATTACCTGCGAAATTGATGAATTAACGCTCCCACATTCCGTCGGGTCGTACATAGAGCACGCCGGTATCCCGGTAGAAATTCAGACTTGCAATAGTGAAATCCACCAAAGCTTCTGTAGCAGCGTTCTGAGCATCAATCAGGTTATTTTGAGCATTGAGCACCCGGCGACTACTCGCTCGGCCGTATTCGAGCAGCGTAAGGGTGTTATTATAACGTTGACTGGCCAATTCATTAGCTTCGGTCTGTACCTTATAACGATTCGCCGCTTCGGTAAGGTCACGATAAGCGTTGCGAACTTCCAGTTGAACTATGTCTGTGGCCAGTTCATATTCCCGTTCCCGCCGGTTTAGCGTTATCAAAGCTTTTCGATAAACACTCTGTTCAGGCACGCGATCCAACGGCAGGTCAAGCTCCAACCCAAGACTATAATCTTTACTGTTCCAATCCAAACTCTGGCGATCAGCTTGTTTCGATGATGCGGCACCGGCAGAACCGGTTAAATTTAATTCCGCTCGAAGACTGTCGGCGGCAACATAAACTTTACGTCGGGCATCGACGATAGCATCAGCAGTGTTGACCAGATCCAACCGCCTGAGTAATGCCGTTTCAACAGCTTCGTCATCGGAGAAATCCGGTATGGCCATTTTTAATTTTCTTAAAGAACCGAGGATATTCGTATCTAACTTTAACTGAGCTGTGGTTGGTAAACTCAATGTTATCTTAATTTCATCGAGGGCTTGTTTATATTGCTTTTCAGCCTGAAGATAAGTGTCGAAAGCTCCAAGCTTTTCCTGGCGGACTCTTTCCAGCTCCAACTGAGGGACACGACCGGCATTAGCTAATTTATCGACCTTCTCAACGAGCAAATCCATAGTTTCACAATTTCGCCGGGCGTTTTCCATTGCATCCCACAGTTGCAAAACACTGTAATACTGACTAATCACCGAAACAACAAACCTCTGGCGAAAACGATTAAAAGACCGTACCTGATACAATGTGTCACGTTCGGCCTGTGTGAGATTCTCCAGGACAACTTCACGTTCGCTGCCGCGAAGTAAAGGCTGCGTAATTGCAGCACTTAAAATTGAAGTCAATCCACCACGCATATTACCGGTGAGTACATCAGCCCATGCAAGGGCAACTTTTGTACTGATAGCGGTCCCCCGGGCCAGCAATTGGTTAAAACCGAAATTCGCTTCAATCCCTACCACTTCATCATTACGGTCCGCCGTGTATCCGCTGGTCACTACACCAAAATACTGTCGCTCGAACTGATGACGAGTCAGTCTAAGATCCAGGGCTTTAATGTAGAGATCTTCCTTCTGTGCCTGATATTCACGATTGTAAGCAGTCGCCAAAGCCACCGCCTGCGGCAGGGTAAGAACACCGGAATCAGGAATTGTTTTTGTGACTTGAATATCGCCGATTGACGGTTTGGTATCACTTACTTTGTAGTTTACTCTGGCACCAAAATCATCCCGCCATTTTTGGTCGATAATTTTATAGACTTGTTCGTCGGCTTGCTCTTTATAGTTGTGCTGCGCACATCCGGTCAAACCGCATAAAACCGCCGAGCCGAATATAATCAAACCGACGAGTTCTCTGGTATAATGCCTGCACATGATCTATCTTCAACTATAGCCTTCGTATTCCGACCGTCTCACCTGTAACCAGCCCCATTTCAGGCGGAGCTTTGATCAGAAACGGCCGACCCCATTGAGGAAAATTCGGATTTCGCCAGAACCTTACCGGCAACTGTTCCACGATTGGTCCAACATACGTTATATACGAACGCGCAATCCTTGCCGGCTCACTGCTCTTTATAATCTCAACCTCCATCCCCATGCTAATCCGGCTCACCTGTTCTTCATTTGCATAGGCTATAATTTCGGTAGGTCTGTCTTCAGTTATCATCAGAATCGGTTCACCTGCTAAAACGGCTTCCGAAGTTCCGTGCATGATTTGACTGACAACTCCGTCAAACGGCGCCTTTAATTCCACAGCCTCCCGCAGGTCCAATACCTCAATCTGCTGTAATACTTCGTCCATCCGACGCTCCTGGACCTTTATAGCCTTACGGATTACACCCAGAGTACCTTCGACCGAGGGATGATACGGCTGGAACTTGACATATTCGTCACGTCGATGTTGAGCTTGTTCTAACGCAGAATTCGCCTGCGCCAATAGAATCTCGTTTTCTTTTATTTTCGTTGAAAGAGCGTCGTATTGAGTCTGTGTTTTCTGAAGCTCATAAGGCGCAACAGCCTGTTGGCTGACAAGTTCCTCCGATATTTTCACTTCCAAAGCCAGGTCATTCAAAGTGATTCGGTCAGTTTCAATCAGCGCTCTCAACCTGAGAACATCAAGCCTTGCATTCTCGACATCGACCGAGAATCTTCTGCTGTCAATAATACGGTTTGTTTCCCGCTGGGTTTTATCTACGGTGAGGTTGTCCTCGGTAGGAACTAATTGCGCGGTGAGATGCTCAATCTCTGCTAAAACAGTAGCAAGCTGCGCCTGTAATTGGCTTCGCGGCTGCTCATTATCGAGCATGGTATTGACCACCGCTACTGTTTGTCCCTGTTTTACATTATCAAACAATCGGACAGGAACACTAACAAGGCGTGCCGGGCAATTTGTTGCGATTTGTTGTCCCTGACCCTGTGCTATTCCAATGACTTCGAATCGTTGCGAACGACGCGAAAAAAGCCCCACAACACACAGCACAGCACCCAACCAAACCACGACCGGAAGTATGTGATGGCGCATACGAAACGGATAACTTTTAAGATCTACCCTTTTCATACGCTACTTAAACCTCCAGCAACTGTTCCTGCATCATCAGGCTGATATTTTCGAGTCCCTCAACCTTTTGCAGTTCCGAGAGCAACTGCTGATTCTTCGTTGCATCTCGAATCATCAATTGATAGGCATACTCAACATCGTTCGTTCCATAACCGGTGCCCTGTGCCGATATGAGTGTAAAACTTCCACAGAAACGCCTGAGAATAGTAGGAATCGGGCTCTCAGGACCGATATGGGCTTTGGAGACAAAACGCAGAAAACCGTTATGCGGCTGATGTGTTCCGAAGCCAACCAGATACAGATATAATATTATTAAACTCAGAATAACAGTTCCAACAACGGCAACTGCGTACCGCTGAGAACCTGATGCCATACCAATGACAAGCGAACAAAAAATGAAGGCTATGTCTCTCGTATCTTTAATAATATTGCGGAAACGTATAATCGCCAGAGCGCCCATCAATCCAACAGCCGTGATGATACTTGTACCGATAACAGCCATGACCATTGCTACCACAACGGTTATTACAATCAATGACTGTACAAAAGACCTCGAATAGGACAGGCCGCTATGTGTGAAGTAATAGACCCAGGCCAGTACCTGACCGAGAACAAATGCCAGCAACAGTGACAAAAGAACCGCTTCAGGTGTAAAAAGTCCTCCGGCTGAAGGAGTACCTTCTAATATTTCCCAAATCCTATCCATGATTTATCACCCATCTATCCGAGGTGCACAAAATCCTAATAAACACGAGTTCTGAATTGATGAAGCATACTTTGAAATCGATCTCTGTTGTAAGTTAAAATATTTGACCATTTGACTGAGCCAAATCGGGTAGTGTTCGGTAAATTTTATTTCCAATATAACTCCACCAGTCGTAAAGGGATTTCTCTGCCAGCCCCGGCCGTCAAATCTGACCTGTGGCAAATCAGTGACACTATAAGCAAGCTCATAGTCAAATGTTATTCTCACTCTATTGTGAGAAGTATCCTCGTAAGCACGTCGTAAGTAACGAATAAGAACAACTGGCCTGGCTCTAATACTGTTCATATATAACTGGAACTGACCGATTGTCTCGGTGTCGGCAGTATAATTCTGCGGTGGCAGGGGCAGCCCTGAAAGCAATGTCGGTACATCACTTTCCATAACACGTGCCCGACTTTTAATAATAATGGTATTCATACGGCGTTTAATTTCAAGATAGCGAGGGTATTCCGGTTCGTCGGTATAGCCGCGAATCCGTAATTTAAAGCGGTTCTTATGACCTCGCAGGCTTTCTTTACAAAGCCGTAATTCGTTTGAATCCAAATAAAGACTCACTATTGGATAAGCACCGCTTCGCTGCAGTTTACTATACCGGTCCATTTGTATGTAAGGTTTAATAAACTGGATTATCGCCTCAGTTTCTGATTCGCGAATATGATATTTCATCTCATGACGGCACCTGAGGGTCTGATCTGGCAGCTCGACTAATTTCCGAGAAATTCCGGAATCACTCCTGAGATGATTGCTTTTTTCATGCATGAAAAATTATTCTACTGACTCACTCTAAAAATAAAAAATCCCCGGTCATAATATCAAATAGTATCCCTGGTACTGTAAATAATTCACCCTGCCTATATTGTTAACTTATACCCTAAGCAACTAAATACTGAAGGCATACCCCATCCAATAGAAGTTGAAAACTGGAGCTATCGTTCATCCAATTTACTTCTTTTACGATCAGGCCCAATAAACAATCCTTTATAATTACCTATTTTAGCACTATTTTAACATATTCACAACAGATAAGTCAATACTATTTCAGTTCTTGTAATGCGTTTTTAGTCCGTATTTAACGCTTTTTTACTTGACCAGACAGAATGGTTTCGATTAGATTACTGGGTTCTTTTAAGAAAATATGAATATTACACTAAAAGCGGTTTTTTATTTATTTATGGTCAACAATATCCGGATACGCCTTTATGGATGAAAGAATTGTAAAAATCGGGCTTGTCGGTTTTGGAACTATCGGCAGCGGTGTTGCCAAGCTGATAAGCAAAGATGCAGATTCGATAGCCGCCAGAACCGGCTTTCGGCTGGAATTGGCCTGTGTTGTTGACATTGACACAACATTGGAACGTCCTATAAAACTGCCGGAAGGCATACTTACAAACGATTTGAATGAATTGCTCGATGATAACACTATTGAAATAGGCGTGGAAACGATAGGTGGAACAAATGTAGCAAAACAGGTTCAAATAAAAATGTTGGAGGCCGGAAAAGACGTAGTTACGGCCAATAAAGCCTTATTGGCTGAAAATGGCAATGAACTTTACAGAATTGCCCGACAAAACGGGAGATGCATAGCCTTTGAAGCGAGTTGTGCAGGTGGAATACCGATTATCTCGGCAATACGGACCGGATTGACTGCAAATAATATATCTGCAATGTATGGAATCGTCAACGGGACATGCAATTATATTCTCTCGAATATGACTTCAAAAAACGAAAGATTCGACCAGGCATTAATTCAGGCACAGGAAAAAGGTTATGCCGAACCGGATCCAACACTGGATATTACCGGTATCGACAGCGCGCATAAACTCACTATCCTCGCTTCCATTGCATTTGGTTACGAAATTATGCTCGAAGACATTTTCGTCGAGGGCATCGAGAAAATCTCCAAGGATGATGTCCGTTACGGTGTTGAAATGGGCTATTGTCTTAAATTACTGGCGATCGGCCAAAAAGATGAACAAAACAGAGTCTCGCTTCGGGTGCATCCTTCATTTATCGCCATAGACAATCCACTTTCCAGGGTCGAAGGCCCATTCAATGCCATAAGCATATTCGGCAGTTCTGTCGGACAGGTCATGTTCTACGGTCGAGGAGCAGGAATGATGCCGACTGCAAGTGCAATTGTAGCGGATATCATCGATGTCGCTCTTGGAAATTCCGCCACTACTTTTAGCCATTTGAATCTGCAATCAAGAAGCGAAGAAACATTATTAATAGATAAAATCGACAATCTCGTGAGCAGGTTTTACATTCGAATAATGTGCAAGGACCAGCCGGGCGTTATAGCTCAATGGAGCAAAATCCTGGCAGAGCACAAGATAAGTATATCCGGTGCATTACAGCATGAAGGCATTGGTCCCGATAACACCGTCCCGGTAGTAATCATTACCCACCCAACCCTGCAGAAGAACGTTACCGCCGCACTGGACGATTTGGAGAAACTCGCCGACATCGGCGGAAAACCGGTCTGTATAAGAATTGTGGATATTCCAGAGGATAAGGATTAGTGACTAAATACGTTATTATAATACCTGACGGTGCAGCAGATAATCCGCTTGAGCAATTCGACGGAAAGACAGCCTTTGAAGCCGCAGAAATACCCAATATCGACAAAATAAGTTCAATGGGCAGACAAGGTCTTGTCCGAACAATTCCTGAAGGCATGGAAGCGGGCAGCGACGTCGCTCAAATGAGCTTGTTGGGCTACGATCCCCGTCGATATTATACTGGTCGGGCACCGATCGAAGCAGCCGCCCGAAATATCAAGCTATCACTTGGTGACTGGGTTTTTAGGTGCAATCTGGTAACTATAGCCGACGGCAAAATGGCTGACCATAGCGCAGGACATATCTCAACTGCAGAGGGCAGCAAACTAATAAACGAAATGGACAGTCAGCTTGGTAACGAGCAAATGCGATTTCATACCGGAGTTAGCTATCGGCACTTATTAGTTTTCAAAAAGACCGATTTTGATGTGAAGACATACCCGCCACACGACCATATAGGCACAGCAATAGAGAGGATATTACCTCGCGGCAAAGGCTCTGATCTGCTCATTGATCTAATGGCCCGTTCACAGCAACTCTTCGCCAATCATGATATTAACAGAGTCAGAAAAGATCTGGGAGAAAATCAGGTTAGCTCTATCTGGCTTTGGGGGCATGGCAAACAGGCTCAGTTAGAAAGTTTTCGTAAACGTTTCGGGATCAAAGGCGCCGCAATTACCGGGGTCGATCTTGCAAAAGGCCTGGCAATACTTATTGGCTTCGACCTGATCAACGTTCCAGGCGCCACTGGTTATATCGATACAGATTATCAGGGCAAAGGGAAAGCCGCAATAAAAGCGATTGAACAATATGATATCGTCTTCGTCCATATTGAAGCGCCTGATGAAGCTTCCCACAACGGCAATGCTGAAATGAAGAAAAAAGCTATAGAACAAATCGATAAACATATTGTCGGCCCTGTGCTCGAAGCACTTCAAAAATACCAGAGCTGGCGAATACTGGTAATGCCTGATCACCCTACACCCGTTAATAATTGTGCTCACTCGGCAGAGCCGGTACCATTTGCGATGGCAGGTGATAATATAAGCGGAATTCTAAATACTACTTTCAGTGAGACCAACGCCGCAAAATCAGGATTCAAGATAGAAAATGGTTTTGAGTTAATGGAGTATTTCCTGAAAAGCTAAAAGCTTAAAAAATCAGGATTAATTTTTAAAAAAATTTTGACTATAAGAAGTGAAGAAACAAATCAACTATGGCAATAATTGTTCAAAAATTCGGCGGTACTTCTGTTGCTGATGCCGAAAAGATCCGCCGGGCAGCACGGCGTGTAATTAAAACCGTTGAAAATGGCTATTCGGTCGTTGTCGTAGCCTCAGCCAGGGGTAAACAAACCGATCAGCTTGTCGCTGACGCTCTTGAAATTAATCCCAATCCACCCAAGCGAGAGATGGACCAGTTGCTCAGTACCGGCGAGCAACAAACGGTCTCGCTTTTTGCAATGGCTATCGACGCTATGGGCCATAAAGCAATAAGCTTCACCGGCGGCCAAATCCGTATGATGACCGACAGCGTCCATACCAAAGCACGGATACAGAGTATAGACGCCGAGCGAATTCACAACCAACTGGACCAGGGCAAAATCGTTATCGTCGCGGGTTTTCAGGGCATAGACGAATATGAGAATATAACCACACTTGGCCGCGGCGGTTCAGATACCACCGCTGTTGCATTGGCCGCAGCACTTGGGGCGCAGGAATGTGAAATTTATACCGATGTCGATGGAATTTACACCACTGACCCGAGAATATATAAAAAAGCCGTCAAAATGAAACAAATCAGTTATGATGAAATGCTGGAGATGGCAAGCCTTGGAGCCGGTGTTATGCATCCTCGTGCCGTCGAGTTCGGCAAGAAATATGATGTAAAAATTCACGTAAGAAGCAGCAGTAACGATAATGAGGGAACAATAATTACTCATGAGGTGCCGCAAATGGAAGGTGTAGTAGTTTCAGGTGCAACAATACAAAAAGATATGGCCAAGATAAGCCTGGTAGGTGTAGATAATGTACCGGGCAATGCAGCGAAAATCTTTGCACATCTGGCGAAGCACAAAGTCGTTGTCAACGATATCATACAAACAGAAATCAGCCCCGAAAAGGCGAACCTGTCATTTATGATCGTTATTTCGGATTTGGATGCCGCCAAAAAAGCGGTAGCAGAAATCAAAGACGAGGTCAACCTCCTTGAAACCTTCATTCGGGAAGATATTGCCGAGGTTTCAGTCGTTGGTGTAGGTATGCGAACTCATTACGGAGTAGCAGAGAAAATGTTCGGCGCCCTGGCCGAAGCCAAGGTCAATATTGATTCCATCACCACGAGCGAAATCCGCATCAGTTGTGCCGTGGATGAAGATCAGGCCGAAAAAGCACTCGAAGCTATCTGCAACGCCTTTGAGCTGGATCGACCTGCCAAACAACGCAGATCGTAAATTCCTTGACTCTTTGTTTAATGAAAAATGCCACCCAAGCAGACAAACAGCGTCTATGCAATGAGCGGGCGTAAACGCAATACCATACTATTGCTATGCCTACCGGCATTAGTACTGTTGATTCTGCTCGATAATACCTATATCAAACATAAGTGGCGGTTTCAACCGCTCTCCAAAGAACAGGTCAAAACAAACGATCTGGAAAAATACCACACCAAATCTTTCTCTGTTGTCAATATCATTGACGGTGATACGTTGGATATCGATATCCCGGACGGTCAAAGCGAATATACGCGGATAAGATTGCTCGGTATCGATGCTCCGGAGAAAATTACCGCATCCGGCGGGATGTATTTCGCCGAAGAAGCTACTGCATTTATAAGACAATCAGCCCTCGGTAAAGCTGTTGGAATTTATCTGGACCAGGCAAACGAGACCAGGGGCAAATACGGCAGATTGCTTGCTTATATCAAACTGCCGGATGGAAGTTTTTTAAATGAAATTCTTCTGAGCGAGGGCTTTGCATACGCCGACCTGCGATTCGGCCATAGCTTGTATAACAAGTATAAACAAATAGAATCCCGTGCCCGCAGCACCAAAAAAGGTCTATGGCAAAATGTCACACCCGACCAAATGCCACAATGGTTACAACAGAAAAAAGATGCATTTTAGCGGTCCGCAAACAGCCCCCGATCGGATTTATACCGCTATAAAACATATCCAAAAATCGCCTTTGTTTTTGTCAATTTTTATGATAAACAGAGGTTAAAAAGTTTTCTGAATATTCTTTCCGCTTAATCGAGTATTTCTTGACTTTTTAGCCGGTTACAGGTAGTTTATTCGAACAGGATAATCGGCTTTAAGGATATAAAAAAGGCTTATGAAAGAGATCACAAAACCACAGGAACAATTCGAGGATATGCGTATCCTCGACGAGCTAAAGAACTCATACTTAAACTATGCAATGAGCGTTATTGTTTCGCGTGCTCTGCCGGACGTTCGCGATGGTCTAAAGCCCTCGCAAAGGCGAATTCTTGTCGCAATGAACGATCTGAACCTCGGACCGCGAAGCAAGCACCGTAAATGTGCTAAAATCGTCGGTGACACGGGAGGTAACTATCATCCCCACGGCGACCAGGCTACCTACGGCACTCTTGTGCGATTGGGCCAGGTATGGAATATGCGTTATCCGCTGGTTGACCCGCAGGGCAACTTCGGTAGCATAGATTCGGACCCACCGGCGGCCATGAGATATACCGAAGCAAGAATGGCTGCGCCCGCCATGGAAATGCTTGAAGACCTCAAGCACGAAACCGTAGATTTCGTGCCGAACTACGATGAGACTCGCACAGAACCGACGGTACTTCCATCTAAGTTTCCGAATCTGCTTGTTAACGGCTCGACAGGCATCGCCGTCGGGATGGCCACAAATATCCCACCTCATAATATTTCCGAAGTCTGTGACGCACTGCTGCTGGTGATAGATGACCCGAATTGCGGATTCAAGGATATCATCAAGTGTCTTCCCGGCCCGGACTTTCCGACGGGCGGAATTATCTGCGGCAGAAAAGGAATCATGGACGCTTATACAACCGGCCGTGGCCATTTAACGGTCCGGGGAAAAATAAATGTCGAATCAAACAAAAAAGGCAGGGACAGAATCATAGTCACCGAAATTCCATATATGGTTGTCAAGACCACGATTGTCTCGAAGATCGCCGAATGCGTCCAAAATAACTCACTCCCGGAAATTTCCGACGTCAGAGATGAGTCCGACCGTCGCGGGCTGCGGATTGTTGTCGATTTGAAAAAAGACGCCGACGCAGAAATTGTGCTGAACAAACTCTATCGCTACACTCCGCTGCAAAGCACTTTTGCAATCGCCAATATCGCCCTGGTGGACAACAGACCTGAAGTCATGAACATCAGAGAGATGCTCGATTGTTTCATTAATCATCGCAAAGATGTGATCCGCAGACGAAGTCGCTTCCTGCTCAAAAGATGCAGAAACCGGGCTCATATTCTCGAAGGTCTTATCCTGGCCGTTAGTGACATCGATGAAATCATCGAACTAATCAAGAAGTCACCTGATACTCCCACAGCCAAGCTGAACCTTATGAAAAAGCCGCTGCATCTGGCTGAGCTTGCCATATTGAAAAAAATTCTGCCTAAGGCCTTCGTCAATGAAAAAAGCAAAGGCAAGCACTACCTCACCGGCCCTCAGGCCGATGCAATCCTCACAATGCAGCTACAAAGGCTCACCGGCCTGGAGATGGAAAAACTCGCCCGTGAGTACGCCAACCTGACCGAACAAATCGAGGGCTATCTTGCTATACTGGCCGATGAGAAAATCCTGCTGGACATCATTCGTGAAGACATCCACGAAATCAAAGAGAAATACGGTGATGCCAGACGGACAAAAATAGCAGCACAGGCAGAGGAATTTGACCTCGAAGACTTAATCGCCGAAGAGGAAGTTATCGTAACAGTCAGCCACAGCGGATACGTCAAGCGGATGCCGATTGATACATACCGCAGGCAAGCCAGAGGCGGCAGAGGAATCATCGGCTCGGATACCAAAGAAGGCGACTTTATAAAGCATCTTTTTATCGCCTCTACGCATGATTACCTGCTTATCTTTACCAATCGCGGCAAGTGTTACTGGTTGAAGGTTTATGGAATACCGAGCATGTCCAGGCAGAGCAAGGGTAGAAATATCGTAAATCTGCTGAATCTGGGCAACCAACAAGTAGCATCCATTATCAACGTTAGTAGTTTCGAAGATGAAAGTGATGACCAGACAAAACAGCAACAACTCGTTATGGCCACAAAAAACGGCATCGTCAAAAAGACAAGACTGTCCGCCTATGGCAATCCCAGATCGACCGGCGTTATCGCAATCAACCTCGACCCGAACGATGAATTGATTGGTGTTGCAATGACAACGGGCACCAACCATATTATACTCGGTACACGTGACGGCATGACGATACGTTTTAACGAGAGCCAGGTTCGTTCGATGGGACGGGCCTCGCGTGGTGTCAGAGGAATTAACCTCAGGCAGGGTGACACTGTGGTCGGCATGGTGATTGTCGAGGAAAAAGCCGCCCTGTTTACAATCTGCGAAAATGGATACGGCAAAAGAACGGGCCTTGAGAATTACCGTTCCCAGAGCAGGGGCGGAGTCGGCCTGAAAAACATAAAAACATCCGATAGAAACGGTAAAGTTGTTGCGCTCAAGGCGGTTCAGAGTACGGATGATTTAATGATGATAACCACTCACGGGATGATTATTCGTACCGGACTCGACCAGATTCGCTCGATCGGCAGAAACACGCAGGGCGTCCGTCTGATTAACCTCAAACCGGGGGACAAGCTGGTGGCCGCTGAAAAAATCGTCTCCGAAGATGCGGATAATCCGAAGCCCAAGGCCAACAATAACCGTACACAGCGCAAAGAAAATTCGGAATCAAAAGCCAACGGCAGGAATAACTCCAAAGCAAAAAATAAAACGCAGTCAAACTCTAAAAAAAATAAGAAACGCCCCAAATAAATAATTTGATATCAGATACTCGATACCCTACACGGGATATGGAGCAGGGGTTCCCATAGTGGACCTTACGGTAAATTCTCGATAAGTATCTGGTTACGAATATCCGGAATTGAGAATCGAGATGGATAATTTTATTTATGTAATCGCCGGCAAGGAAAAATCACTCGTCAACGCCCGATGCCGGGAGCTGCTCGACGAACTTTTGGAACCGTCACAAAGAGCAACCGGTCTTTTTTCCGCCGATCCCGCTTCAGTCCCCGCATGTGAGGTGCTCGATGAATTGCGGACAGTGCCGTTTCTGACCGATAAGCGAGTTGTAGTCGTTAAAGAAGCGGACGATTTCATCTCGAAAAATCGTGAATGGCTCGAAAAATACTTCGACGCCCCCTGCCCCACAGGAAGGTTTATCCTGACCGTCAATAGCTGGAATGCCAACACAAAGCTGGCGAAAAAACTCAAAAAGATCGGCAAGCTGATTAATGTCACGCAGCCCAAACGCTGGCAGCTCCCGCAACGCCTGATCGAATATGCAGGTCAAGCCCACGACAAAAGACTATCCAAGGACGCAGCGGAACTGGTTGTCGAATTAACCGGGGATGAACTGCCGCGACTGTACAATGAGATCGACAAGCTGGCGCTCTTGGCGGATTCCGAAAAGACGATCACCCAAAAGCATATAGAATCACTCATCGGCCATAATCGCCTTTTTAATGCATTCGCAGTGATTGATGCAATAACAACCGGCCGAACTGCAGATGCGATAGAAAGGCTTAGAGAAATGTTCGCCGAGAACAAATCGGCGGAATATACCGTCGTCGGCGCTTTTGCATTCCATTTTCGCAGGATGTTTAATGCCAGGGCAATGCTCGAAAAAGGAATACTACCCGGCGAGATTATAAAACGATTGCGAATATGGGGTAATCAAGACAGCTTCTTTACACAACTTCGTAAAATTTCCTTACAGCAAATCGGAAAATACCTTCAATTCCTGGCTCAAACAGACTTCGCCATAAAAACCGGCCGGGCAAAAGCTCAAATAGAGATGGAACAATTCATCCTCAGACTTACCGTAGAATAAGAACGGTCAATAAAAAACATAAGAACTTGCTACAAACTCATTCAAGGCTAAGAAGTCTCCGGACACAGGTTTTCCTGTGCCGTATCTTTGACAACCTCACTTTTCCCATTAAGAAATGTCTCCCTTTGCCTGGGTATCGTAAAAAAGAAAGTGCTTCCACATCCAATTTTGGATTCAACCCAAATTCTCCCACCATATGTCTCAACAATTTTACTGACTATGGAAAGACCGATACCGACACCTTCACACTGATTGGAATTTGAGAGTGTTTGAAATATTTTAAAGATCTTGGCAAAATATTTTTCTTCGATTCCACATCCGTTGTCAGAAACACTGAACTCCCAATAGTCGGCTTGATCATGACAGCCGATATTTACCATACAATTTTCCTTGTCCAAGTGCGCCACGGCGTTGCTCAACAATTGGTAAAAAACCTCAGTAATATTATTACGATTATAGAAAATTACCGGCAATTCGCATTCAACTTTTATCTTAACATGCTGGGGCGAGCCAATTCTATCTATTACTTTAGCTAAGAGCAAAGATAAGTCCACCCTTTCCATCTTCCTATGAAAATGTCTAATACTACAATATTTAAGCACACCATCGACGAGTTTGCTCATTCGTGCTGCTCGATCAACGAGCATCTTAACTTGTTCCGTGCCTTGTTCATCAAATTTATCTTGATAGTCTGTTGATAGCCAATCGGCCAGTTTTATGATCCCATGCAAAGGGGTTTTTAAATCATGTGCTGCCACATAAGCAACATCTTGTAGTTCACGATTCGATAGCTCCAATCTCCTGATAGTTTCTTCCAGCTTTTTGTTCATGGCTTTCAATTCATCTTCAGCCCGTTTTCGCACGGCGACTTCCCCGCTAAGTTCTGCGGTTCGTTCACGAACTCTTGCTTCCAGTTGGGAATTGGTTCCTTTCAATTCTTGTTCTCTCTCGTCCAGTTTTGCAACCATGGAATTAATGGCAGTTGAGAAATCCCCCATGAAATCAACTCGTTGGGTATAATCACCCTCGGCAATCCTTTCCGCCTGCCAGGTAAGGTGCAGCAATCGGGCGTGTAGTTCTTTGAAAGGGGAGGAGAAAACGTTGCTCCGTTTGGGTACGAAGCTATGGAGTTCTCCCTGCGAAAGAGGAACTATAAATCTGTGAACCTCAGAAGAAGACTCTATCAGTTGATTTACTATTTCAACAAACTGTTTTTCAGCTTCATCTTGATAATCTGATACTTGAATCTTCTCAGGGATTTTTCCCTTTAAGAGATTTGAGATCCTTTCGCTGACGTCAAACAGGACTTTTTGTCCATTTCCTTGCATTTTTTATTTGCCTGTAAAATCCTGACTGAAAATCTGCATACCCTGTCACCGGTTGCCCAGCAATCAACTTCTTTGACGTGAAATTCTTTACCGGTATAGGCATTAAGGATTCCGGCGATAAATCCCTCGTCGTAATCACATACGGTCTCTTCTGAAATCGGCAGGCCGGAGCAGTCTAAATCTTCGGCGACTGTCAATGTAATTTCGAGACTTTCGAGATCTGCTTTTTCAATTCTCAATATTCCAATTTTCAAATCTTTGAGAGTTTTTTGAAGTTCGGCTATGAATTCATTGAACTCCAGGTCCGTATTTAATACGTTTTTACAGAAATGTTCTCCAGCCAGTTTACCTGCCTTAATGAAGATGTCGTTTGCGGTTGTCACATCCCTTTCCGTAATCAGTACATCCCGCATTGTGTATTGAAACAAGCGATAGACAAGAACAGGAACGGATTGTCCGAGATTTGGTCTGCCGGCATCGATATCCCCCAAATCTTCCCATGAAAATTTATTGTAGTCTCTTTCTTCTTTAAACATCTTTACATACCTCCATATTTCGTATATCAATCTAAAAAAATCAGAAGTAAATCCTTATCCTTAAATATTGAAACGTGCACGAGCAGTCATTAACCTTATTGGCCCCAATTCTAATAGATTGTCGACGTGAATATACAGGTAGTTTGTCTTAAAAGGATTAGTAAGATATTAGTGTCTTATATATGGAGATTCGAAACCGGTGTGATGGATGTTATGGGTCTTGATTTGATAAATTAATGATGGAAACACTTTTTTTAGGACTTTATATCATTTTTTATAAATTCATTTCCACCAACCATTTCTCTGAGTCGGATTTGCTGTATCCCAGGAATGCGGAATCTTTATCGTGATTATCGAATGCTTTGGTGGCTTTGTGCCTGTTTGCGTTTGCATAGCAGTATAGACAGCCGTGCGGGCAAAAGCCCAAATAGAGATGGAACAATTCATCTTAAAATTGGCCAATTGATAATACAACTACCTCTCGAACCGGATTCGTCTTGTCTTAATTCCCGATGTCACTCTTTACTTTCCGGCTCAGCTTCGTCCTGTATGTACTCCCTGGGTTTGTACCAGCGGGCCACTACTATGTAAATCAATGTGGTAACAAGCATAGAGATAACGAAGAACCAGTAATAACTTGCCCCCGGCAGCTTACTTGTGCCGTCCTCGTTTTTTATGACGTCATTGACTACTGCTGCAAACATATTTCCGAATGAGATAGTTAGCAGCTCGATTGATTGAATCATAGATTTCATTTTCCTTGGAGCCTGGGTATATGCGAATTCGAGTGCCGTTATGGATACCATAATCTCGGCCGCTGTTAAAAAGATATATGCGACAAACTGCCACCCGATAGACGGCTTGAAGCCGTTCTCAAGCTGGACCTCAATCCAAACGGGAACAAGAAAGCTTGCCGCCGTTAGAACCATACCGATTCCCATCTTACGCATGGGAGTCATCGTCCAGAGACGATTGAGACCGGGATATATAACATACGTGAATAATGGTATCAGGATCATAATAAGCACAGGATTGGCCGACTGCATTTGCGCCGGAAGCCATGTGATTCCGAGCCATTTGAGGTTCATCTTTTCGGCCTGTAGCACCCATGCTGATTCGGACTGATAGAATAACGCAAAGAACATGAACAACATAACAAAGACGATGCAGAGCCTGCCTAAAGCTTTGACTCCCTCTTCATCGAGCATATTCCGCCAGCCTGCTTTTCCGGCCGGGGGGACATGCACAAACTTGTTCCGACCAAGCCGGTAAGACAACATTGCTATTAACATAAAGCTGCCCGGAACACCGAACCCGATGGCAGGTCCGTATTTCTCTAACAGAAAAGGGCAGACAAACATCGAAATAGCTGCACCAAGATTAACGGAAAAGTAGAACCAGTGATATACTTTTTCTATCATGTGCTTGTTCGAAGAGCCGAACTGATCACCTACGTTGGCCGACAGACATGGCTTTATAGTCCCGGTAGCTAAGGCAATCAATATCAAACCGGCAGTCAAACCAAGCCGGGTGTGGTCCAATATAAGGAATACAAATCCTGCACAATAGACCAGAGAGAATAAGATAATAGTTTTATATTTACCCAGCCAAATATCGGAAATAACGGCCCCCACAACTGTCGCAAAGTATGCTGCAGAAATGAAATAGTGGAACCATGCTTTTGCCGGCTCATCCGCCATGACGGACAACTCGCCGCCCGAGCCCATCAGGTGTTTAGTCATGAATACTACGAGTATGGAACTCATGCCGTAGAAAGCGAAACGCTCTGCCGCCTCTGTAGTGAGAATATAGGGAATACCGACAGGCATTTTCTCCGAAGGTATCGGCGCTGTTAGATATTTGCTCTTAGCCATGATATATTATGCCCTTTATTATATGATGTCTTAGACATTATCTTGACTCGATTTCGCAATATATTACATGAGTTTTCATCTATATTCAAAAAATTAATGAATATAAAAATAACAAGTGCCCTGCTTGAAAGACTCAAAAACTGCTTGATTTTCACACACATTACCGATAATATCCCTCATAAGTTACAGGGGGCCGGTGGCAAAATGACAACACGACATTTAATAAGGAGAATCGAATAATGAAGACCGGATATATAATACTCATTATGTTGTTTGCCGGTGTTTTTCTGTTTGGATGTTCGCCCAACGCAAAAGAAGAACAGATGCAGGCATTTATAACAGCACACGTGGAAAAAGTTAAACCGATGGAGAAAGAGGCAAATCTCGCCTACTGGGACGCAGCAACCAGCGGCAAATCCGAGGATTATGACAAAGTCGGTACACTGACGCTGGAACTTCGCCGGGTGTATAGTGACCCCTGCGATTTCGCCTTTCTTAAAGAGGCGAAAGATTCCGGAAAGGTTAAAGAGCCTGTTTTAGCCCGCCAGATGGATGTGCTGTATAACGCTTATCTGGAAAACCAGATAGAGCCTGAGCTGCTCAAGCAGATTGTGGAACTGGGTACGGAAATTGAAAAGGATTTCAGTACGTTTCGCGGCACTATAGATGACGAGAAAGTCACCGACAACCGGATCAAGGAAATCCTGAAAACCGAAAACGATTCAGCAAAAAGAGAGAGTGCATGGCTTGCCGGCAAACAGGTTGGCCCGGTTGTCGCCGAAGATTTGATCAGGCTGGTAAAATTGCGCAACAAGGCGGCAAGAAAGCTTGGCTTCGATAACTATCATACTTTCTCTCTTACAACCGCCGAGCAGGATGTCAAAGAACTGGATAAAATTTTCAACGAACTCTACGAATTGACCAACGAGCCTTTTGCAAAATTAAAAGCCGAACTGGACGCCATCTTAGCCAAACAATGCGGCGTCGATGTTTCCCAACTGATGCCCTGGCATTACCACGACCCGTTCTTCCAGGAAACGCCGCTCGTTTATGATGTGGACCTCGACACCTATTATCGGGATAAGGACGTCAAAGAACTGGCTACAAAGTTTTATGCCGGCATCGGTCTGCCGGTCGAGTCCATCCTGGCCAACAGTGATTTGTATGAGCGTGAAGGTAAAAATCCTCACGCATTTAGTACGGACATCGACCGTCAGGGTGACGTCAGAATTTTGTGCAATCTGAAAAATAACGAAAACTGGATGGAGACAATATTACACGAGCTTGGCCATGCAAATTACGACAAATGGCACGGAGATGAAGTACCATATATACTCAGAGAACCGGCACACATCTTTACCACCGAAGCTATTGCCATGTTTTTTGGACGTTTGAGCCGTAATCCGGCATGGATGCAGCAGATGCTGGAACTAACCGACCGGCAGCGGGCCGAAATAGAAAAAGTGAGCTTCAAGTACGCACAATTAAAGCAGCTTATTTTCGCCCGCTGGGCGATGGTTATGTATGACTTCGAAAAACAGCTCTATGCCAATCCCGACCAGGACCTGAACCGCCTCTGGTGGCAAATGGTCGAAAAATACCAGTTCGTCAAATGTCCCCGGGGTCGTGACGAGCCGGACTGGGCCGCTAAAATTCATTTTACCATAGCTCCCTGCTACTATCATAACTATATGTTGGGCGAATTACTGGCCTCTCAACTGCATCATCATCTTGTGCACGAAATTCTAAAACTCAAATCGGATGAAAATGTCGGTTATGTCGGCCAAAAAGTAGTCGGAGATTTTCTTTCCGAAAAGATCTTCAAAGTCGGTGCCGTTTACCACTGGAACCGAATGATTGAAAACACAACAGGTGAACCGCTTACGGCGAAATACTTTGTCTCGGAATTCATCAATTGATTCCTTTTTACCAAATGACGATCAACTTTTAGAAAAGGTGAGCCATGAATGTAAATGAACGCTCGTTACCGGAAATTACCGTCAAGGCTTTCATATTAGGCGTACTCCTTTCAATGATTCTGGCCGCAGCCAATGCTTATCTGGGCCTGTTCGCCGGAATGACTGTCTCGGCCTCTATTCCCGCTGCGGTCGTTTCGATGGGCGTTCTCAGGCTTTTCCGGAAAAGCAACATTCTCGAAAACAATATCGTCCAAACCGCGGCATCCGCCGGCGAGTCACTCGCAGCCGGTGTAATTTTCACGCTGCCGGCACTGGTCATCCTCGGCTACTGGGACGGCTTTGGCGGCAAGAACTTCTGGTGGATTACAATCATCGCCGCGTTCGGCGGTCTGCTCGGCGTGCTGTTCACCATCCCGCTGCGGCGCTCGCTAATCGTCGAAGGCAACCTACAATTCCCCGAAGGCATCGCAACGGCAGAAGTCCTCGAAACCGGCCAGGAAGGCGGCAAAGGCGTATGGACGATTGCCAAAGCCTCCCTGGTGGGCGGCTTATTCAAGCTCTCGGCAAAAGGAATCGGCCTGTGGCCCGAAGCTATCGAAGGAGCAAGGGGCGTCGGCGGAACAATTATTTACGGCGGCTCGAACCTCAGTCCCGCCCTGCTCTCGGTCGGCTACATCGTCGGGCTAAACATCGCCATTCTTATCTTCCTCGGCGGCGTCGCCAACTGGTACATTGCCATCCCTATCTGTGCGGCTTTTTCCGATGCCGCTGCAGAGGGTAACGCCGTTGACAGGGCATATAGCATCTGGTCGTCCCAAACCCGATACATCGGAGTCGGGGCCATGCTCATCGGCGGCCTTTGGACCATTTTCAAGATGCGAGGCTCGTTATTAAGCGGCATAAAGAGCGGCCTGAAAGCATATCGAACAATTACACATGAACAAGTCGAAATCGAAAGAACCGAAAAAGACATGCCCATGAAATGGGTTCTTATCCTGATTGTCGGTTCTATCATTCCGCTGTTCCTCGTATATCAGCTATTTGTAATGAATATTTCTGTATCCCTGCCGATGGCGGTTGTTATGCTCATTGCCGGTTTTCTTTTCTCCGCCGTGGCCGGTTATATGGCCGGGCTGGTCGGTTCATCCAATAACCCAATATCAGGGATTACTATAGCTACTATTGTTGTCTCTTCACTTTTATTATTGGTTCTCATGGGTAAAGGTGCTGAAAACGGCCCCGCCGCGGCAATCATCATCGGCTCCGTTGTCTGCTGTGCGGCGGCAATCGCAGGCGACAACATGCAGGACCTCAAGGCCGGCAGGCTCGTCGGTGCAACTCCCTGGAAGCAACAGGTAATGCAGATTGTCGGCACCCTTGCCGGGGCAATCGTTATCGCTCCCGTTCTTATGCTTCTGCACAAGGCTTATGGCTTCAAAGGTCAGGTGGGCGCCGGATCCGATGCTCTTTCGGCTGTTCAGGCAAACCTCATGGCCTCTGTGGCACAGGGAGTATTTAAGGGCAATATGCCGTGGAACTTCGCGTATATCGGCATGGCCGTCGCAGCGGCGATTATTGCCATGGACCTCGTTCTTGAGGCGAGGAAGAGTTCGTTCCGTATGCCCGTTCTCGCCGTGGCGATCGGGATTTATCTGCCGCTGGAATTGGCGACCCCCATCTTCGCCGGCGGAATTATCCACTGGATCATCGGCGGTTTTCACAAACGCAGGAACACCCCCATTGAGCAAATCGAGAAATCCAACCGAAACGGATTGCTGTTCGCATCCGGCCTGATAACGGGCGAAGCGCTCATGGGTATCCTTATCGCAATTCCTATCGTAATCCTCAAGCAGTTCGATATCAACCTGCCGATTATAAAACACCTCTTCGGTAAAACGATGCCCTTCGGAGGCTGGCTCGGCACTGTACTGCTTATCGGCGTAGCGTACTGGCTCTACAAAACGGTCGTTGGAAGCAGGACGGCCAGCTAATTGTTTAATGGCCATGGCCAACCCCGGACAATGACCGGGGCTAACATACTGTATTCTGAATTCTGTATTCTTTCTTCTGCCTATGAAATTGGCTTTGTTTGGCTTTGTTTTCCCGCAAATCCGGACAAGAATTATTCGCATAATCTGCCTTTACAAAAGAGTTTATATTATTTTTGGCCACTTCAAATTGGGTTTGTTTTGCATTTTTTTCTTGTTTAGCTTGTGCCACAGGTGCCGT
>Ga0315544_1000582_pt1 | contig 33310 bp, 22 predicted proteins | sample SalMarSW160130MG_2_FD_202543 | JGI IMG/M metagenome (GOLD analysis project Ga0315544, IMG submission 202543) | Salt marsh sediment microbial communities from the Plum Island Ecosystem LTER, Massachusetts, United States - Salt Marsh Sediment SW1601-130 ... | reverse complement strand
ATCAACCGTTTTGAATTTGCGGGCCATAAACGTCACCCCTTGCCAAGAGTTTTAGACGTGTTCAATGACCGCAATTTTACCGCCAATTGTGTTCGGAGAGAAGTCCTCTCTCCGACAGGCTGCTAGATGAACCACAGCGACGAACAACAGGAACTGCTCCAGGAGCAGATCGAGCGCCGCCGCAGGCGCGGCCTGGAGGAGCTGACCAAGATCGTCAACAGAGGACGGCATCCCGTCTACAGCACCTTTGAGGTGGCGTCCACCTCTGAGCGAACCTACACGGTGCATATTCGCTCCCTCACCGAACGGCTCAACACCTGTACCTGTCCCGACTATTGCACCAACACCATCGGGACGTGCAAGCATATCGAGGGCGTGCTGGCGAACCTGGGGAAGGAATTCGCGGAGCAGTGGGACGAGCTCGTCGCCCAGGCCCCGCCTCTGACTCAGATGTACGTCCATCACGCCGAGCGCACCACGATCCGCGTGACGCTGCCCCTGCCGGAGAGGAAGCGTCTTCACGATCTGCTGGCCCGCTATTTTGACGCCGAAGGCGTTTTGCAGGGGAGGGTGACTCAGACTTTGCCCGTGTTGCTGGGTGAGTTGAACCGGCTGCCCGCCCGCGAGCGCAATCAGGTTCACATCGACCAGGCTGTACACGATCATCTGAAAAACCAGCAGGATATCGAGGCCGTCGAGCAGCAAAAGCGCTGGTTCCTCGACCAAGTCGAGCAGGGCAGCCGCTCCCTCAGCGTCATCTCGACGCCGCTCTACGGCTACCAGGAGGAGGGCGTGCTCCACTTAGCCTTTGGTCGCCGCACCCTCCTGGCCGACGATATGGGCCTGGGCAAGACGGTTCAGGCTATCGCCGCTGCTGCGCTACTCAAGCAACTGCGTGACATCCAGCGCGTGTTGATCGTCTGCCCGGCCTCGCTCAAGCACCAGTGGGCGCGTGAAATTCGCCGCTTTACCTCCCTTCCTGTCCAGGTGATCGAGGGTAACAAGATCCAGCGCCGCCAGCTTTACCGTGACTTGCAGTTCTTCAACACGATCAATTACGAGCTGGTGCGGTTTGACGAGGAACAGCTTTCTCAACACGAGTTCGATCTGGTGATCCTCGACGAGGCGCAGCGGATCAAGAACTGGCGCACCAAGACTGCCGACAGGGTCAAACGGCTGCGCAGTCCGTATGCCTTTGTTCTCACCGGCACGCCGTTGGAGAACCGGCTGGACGAGCTGTACTCGGTCTTCCAGTTCATCGATCCCACCATCCTCGGCCCGCTGTGGCGCTTTAACGAGCGCTACTACGAGACCGAGCGGCGGTCCTCCGGCTCCTACAAGGTGCTAGGGTACACCAACCTGGACGAACTGCGCCATCGCATCGCGCCCTACGTGCTGCGCCGCGTGCGCGACGAGGTGCTGCTCGACCTGCCGGAGCGCATTGACAGCAACTTTTTCGTCGAGATGACCGGCCCGCAGTGGGACGCCTACTACGAGTACGAGACCCGCGTTGCCCGGCTGATGGCCAAGGCCAAGCGGATGCCTCTCACCCCCGAGGAGCACCAGATACTCCTGGGTTGCCTGGTCAAGATGCGCCTGATCTGCAACGCCCTGGCGCTGCACGATCCCGAGATCAAGCCCCAGGACCGCGAAAAGACCGCCCCCAAGCTGCGCGAGCTGCGTGAAATCCTGAGTGAGGAGGTAGCCAGTAACGGCCACAAGGCCCTCATCTTCAGCCAGTGGTCGAAAATGCTGGCGCTGACCGAGCCGGTGCTGGAGCGGCTCGACCTGGGCTGGGTCAAGCTCACCGGTGCCGTACCCACCAAGAAACGCGGCGTGCTCATCGAGCAATTCTTCGAGGATCCCAAGTGCAAGGTGTTCCTCTCCACCGACGCTGGCGGTGTGGGGCTGAACTTGCAGGCCGCCAGTATGGTCGTCAATCTCGACCTGCCCTGGAACCCGGCAGTGCTGGATCAGCGCATCGCCCGCGCCCATCGCCACGGTCAACCGCGCCCCGTCAACGTGGTCAACCTGATCGCCCAGGGCACCATTGAGGAGCGCATGCTCGATACGCTGGCCGCCAAGCGGGCCGTTTTCGACGCGGCGCTCAACGAGGACAGCGACGTGGTCGATCTCTCGTTCAAGGACGCCGGGCAGGGCGTCCTGCAGCGGCTCGAGGTGCTGCTGGGCACGCGGGAGGCCATCGCGCCGGAGTTGGTGCTTGAACCCACCGCTGTCCCTGCGAAAGAGGTTGAGGAGGAGGCCACACCCCCGCCTACGTTACAAGGCTTTGCCGATCTGCTGGTGGGGCATTACCCGGGCCGCGTGCTACTGGTGCGGCAGGCCCCACAGCTCCCCGGCGCGCCAACTGACGGCAACGTGCTCGTCGTCGTGGACCGCGAACCAGCCAAGCTGCGTTCCAAAGTCGAGGCGCTGCTCGCCGAGCACTATGGCGATTTTCCCGCGCCGGGTCTCTTGTTGATGGAGCAGGAGGGCTACCGGGCGCTCGCAGCCCTCACCGGCGGGGTGATGGAGCAGGCGGAGGAGACCGTCACGGTCTACTGCGCTCCGGCTATCCCGGCGGCGGCCTCCGACGACGCGCTGGGCGCGGCGCGCAAGGCGCTGGAGAAGAAGCTGCACCGTGCGGGAGAGGGGTTCGATGCCGCCGACAAACGGCTCAAGCTGGCCGCCGTCGTGCTGGAGGGTGGTTTCCCGGAGGAGGTGATGCGCCCCGTGCGCCAGGCGCTGGGCTGGGCGTTGAGTGCACACCTCTCGCTGGTCAAGGATAAAGCGCCCGGCGATGACCTGCCCTCCCCGCGTTTGGTGGAGGCGAAGCTGGTCGCCCCAGGCCGCGTCCCCACCGACCTGGCCGCCCGCGTGGACCGCGTCCGCGCCCTCACCGCCCCGCCCGCCGAGGACGAGGAAGAGGAGGAGGCCCCGCCGCCCAGTGTCGAGGCTGCCCAGGGCTTTATCGCCACCATCCAGGAGCTAATCGACCTGGGGCGGGAACTGATGACCAAGGAGGGATTGTGATGAAATACGCCCTGCGCTGGTCGCGCCGGAAGCGCTGGCGTCGGTGATTTTGATTGCCACTTTGGATTTGGCCAAAACCAGTTTCAGGCTATTTTTCTGGTCCGGGTCGTTTCTTAGCCTCCAGATATGGTGATAGACCAGAGCGAAATCATTGGACTGTTTGTGGGGATAGCATTCTTTGGAGGGTAGACGATGGTAAGAATCCTGCACACGTCTGACGTTCAGCTTGATGCACCATTTTGCTTCTTGGGTGAAAAAGGCCAGCAACACCGCCAGCAATTGCGTGACACCTTCCGGCGCATTGTGGATATGGCGATCGAGAAGAAATTCGACCTGCTGCTAATTGCCGGTGACCTCTTTAACGACAATCGTCCCCACCAGACTACCATAGACTTTGTAGCCTCTCAACTCGGCAGGTTAGGTATTCCCGCTTGTATCTTGCCCGGCAACCACGACTGCTACGACGATAAATCGGTGTATCGGAGGGTGCGTTTCCCAAGCAACGTGATCGTCTTCACGGAGCGACCCACTATTCGTGAGTTCGGCAATCTCGCTCTTGCGGTCTATGGCAATGCAATCCAATCTCAGCAAGCCCAAATTAGTCCGCTGCGAGGCCTGACTCGCGAAGGGACGATGCGGTGGCATGTTGCGATGGCGCACGGCAACTTGGTTCGTCCGGATATTGTCGATCCATCCCGACCAATCCGACCTGAAGAGATCGCCTCCAGCGGCATGGACTATGTGGCAATGGGGGACTGGCACTCCTTTGCGGATTATTCCCAAGGACAGGTGAAGGCATCTTATTCAGGCGCCCCCGAACCAACAGCGATGGGCCAACAAGGAGCTGGCTACGTGGCCTGCGTCGAAATAGGTGAAGATGGTGTGAACATTCGGAAAGAGCGAATAGGAAGCATCTCGACCGATGAGATGGAAATCGATATATCTGGAAAATCAATGGCGCGGATCGTGGAAGAAGTCGATGCTCATGCTGATCCCAATCTTATGCTCAAGATCAGGCTTTGCGGGCTGGCGGAGCTGGGAGTAGTGCTGGACACCGAGAAGTTGGAACAGGAGCTTGCTCGTCGTTTCTACCACGTCGAGTGCTCCGATCAATCCCACCCACAACTGACATCTATTTCCCCAGACGACTTCCCTGCGGAGTTGGTGGTGGGCAAGTTCGTCCGCTTGATGCAATCGCGGATAGAAGATGCAGCCGATGACACACAGCGTCGGCTGGCCGAACAAGCGCTTCAGTTGGGTATGGCCTTGCTACAAGGCAGGAGGGTTCTGTGATGCTTCTGCAACGTATCGCTTTGGAGCGTTTTGGGCAGCTCGATCAACGGGAGTACACGTTCCGACCAGGATTGAACCTCGTTAAAGGACCTAACGAGGCGGGCAAGACGACCTTACAGGAAGCGATCCTCTTTGCACTGCTAGGGAACCCACACCACACGACGCTGGAGCGGGTCAAGTCCGTGGATGGTCGCATCTCGTGGGGGGAAAACAGGCGTTTCAGCATCACACTGGACTTTACAGACAAGAGTGAAACTACCTATTGCTTGAAGAAGGATTGGGACGGCCAAAGTGTTTGCCTGACCAACCTGCAAACGGGCGAGGAGAAAAAAGACATTGACCTGGTTCAGCAGGCCATCGGTGAGATGCTGGGCTATGGCTCATTGAAGCTGTTTCAGAGCACCGTGTGCGTGGAGCAGGATGCTATTGATGAGATTTCAGCCAACCGGCAAGAGATAGGCGACCAACTGCAAAGCATCGTCACCGGCGGGGGTGCAGAAGAAGCGACAGCCTCGGCAGTTCTCAAAGCTCTGGAAGATAGAATCGCCGAGATGAAACGGGGGTGGCAGACCTCTGCCCCCAAGAACCCCGGCCCGATCAAAGTGAAACGGGATGAGATCACCGGACTGGAGGATCAGCTAGCCAAGGTACGCCCACAGGTAGAGCAGGTGGAACAAGCCAAGGAACAGCTAATCACGCTGGAGACCAGAGTTGACGAAATAAGCGAAGAACTGGTGTCCAGAAAATCTCTCAGAGATCTGTGCAATCAACGTTTGGAATGGGAAGATAGGCAAAGTACTTGGCGTGACAAAGAGAAAGAACTTGAAGCAAGAGTTGAGCAGATCGAAAAGGCGCAGCAGATAGTCGAGGCCGGACAATCTGCCGAAGAACAGCCCAAATCGTACTTTCCCACGATTCCTGTCATTGTAGCTGGCATTGGGTGCCTGTTGTTTCTGGCAGGCATCGTGATTAGCGTGCTAGGTTTGCTCGCTGCCTCTGAACCTACTTTCGTGGTAATCGGCGTCCTGGTAGGCCTACCTGGGCTGCTGATGTGCCTCGGCGGCCTGATCTGGCTTGCGGCTGCCCTGAGCCGCTCACGCTCGGTGGATCTCACTGCTGCCCGCGCCCGGCTTGATGCATTGTTGGGAGAGCAGACGCCGGAGGAGTTGATTGAGAAGCGCAAGGAGGCATCACGTGACCGTCGCGATGCGGAGGAGGCTTTAGAATCCCCGGAAATGCGACAGGCTGCCGAGGTGACGCCCCTTGAGTACGAGGATCTCAAGCAAGCTATCGAACGCCTGGAGAAAGAACTGGATGCAAAGAAGCAAGAGCGGATTAGATGCCAGACAAAGTGCGAGGTGGCGAATTACTCCTTCGAAGACGTTCACTGCCTGGGGGAGCAAAGGGCCGCAGCGAAGCAATCTCTGGCCCATCTGGAAGAATGGTTAGCTATCTATGAACTGGCATACGAGGTAATTGAGCAGGCCAAAGAGCAGACAATGCGCTCGGCCCGTGACGAGTTGGAGCCTATAATAAGCGGCTATCTCAGCGACATCACGCAAGGGCGCTATGACAGAGTGGAAGCCGATGATGACTTGAACCTGCGGGTATTCAGTCAGGAAAAGGGAGATTGGATTACGCCAGATAGCAACGAGTTGAGCCGGGGCACCGTGGACCAACTCTACCTGGCAGCACGGCTGGCCCTGCTCGACCTCCTCTATCGCGACGCCAAGCCGCCTTTGCTGCTGGACGATCCCTTTGTGAAGTTCGATCCAGATAGACGCAAGCAAGCGATGGCCTTGTGCAAAGAAATCGCACAGGATCATCAGATTCTGTTTTTCACGTGCCACGATGTCTACGATGCAGTCGCTGACTGTGTTGTCAACCTATAGGTTCAGCGGCTAAAGATTGGAGGGAAAGGGTCAATGCTTGAGAAAGTCATTTCCATAAGAAATGTTGGCAAGTTTGCTGAGTACCAATGTCAAGGCGATGTTGCGTTTCGGAGGCTGAATATCGTTTACGCTGACAATGGGCGAGGGAAGACTACTCTGGCGACTATATTTCGCTCTCTGAAGTTGGGTGATAGCTCCTTGATTGAGGGGCGCCACACACTTGGTACCTCAGGTGAGCCAGAAGTGGAATTGCTGTTTGACGGTACGACTGTGACCTTTGAGAGCGGCATGTGGAGTACTGGAATAGACAACCTGGAAGTCTTCGATGAGAACTTCATTGCGGACAACGTGTACTCAGGTAATCAGGTAGGGCATAGTCAAAAAAGGAACCTGTACGGCTTTGTTGTAGGATCTCGAGGGGTTGAGTTAGCTGAAGAAGTGGATCGCCTTGATGAGGAGAACAGAGCGAAAGCAGACGAATTGCGAGAACAAGAGACCCAACTGAGAAGTCGCATTCCGGGTTCTGTTGAGGTCTCCGATTTCGCAGGGCTCCAGCCTCCGCCCGAAGGTGCCATTGCTGCCAAGGAGAATGAGATTCGAGCTCTTGAAGCAGCCGGAGAGATCGCAGCCAAGAACGTACTCCAACGGATAGCCTTGCCAGCAATTCCTTTGGCAGAGTTCAACACATTGCTTGCCAGAAGCGTTACAAGTGTTTCCCAGGAGGCTGCTCAGCTTGTCCAGGATCACATAGCACGCTGCATGGACGACAACGGAGAAAGCTGGATTGAATCAGGGCTTGACTATACAAAGGACAACAGTTGTCCATTCTGTGGACAAGCACTCGCAGACAACGATCTGGTGAAGGCATATGGAGCCTATTTCGACGCAGCATATCAGAGTCTCAAGAATGAGGTTGACGAGTTGTCCAAGCGCATACACCTACTCCTATCCGAAGATGCGATCCTCGACTTACAAAGAGAGGTTGCTTCGAATGATGAGCTAGCCGAGTTCTGGAAAGATCGAGTAGAGGCTCAGTATCCCAGGATTGAGTTTGAGACAATGATCCAGCGACCTTGGCAAGACCTTCGCAGGAACCTGGTAAGGATACTAGCGCAGAAAGCGGCGACCCCTCTCGAGCAGCTAGAACCAGACGAGAGCCTGAGAACTGCAATCGAAGTGTACAACTCTCGCGCAGAGGCAGCGGTGGCTGACTACACCCAAACCCTCGACAAGACCAATAAGCTCATTGAAGACAAGAAAGAGAAGACTGAGGCAGGTGATCTCGATCAGGCTCGGGAGGAACTTGAGAGTCTCAAGCTGCGCAGAAAAAGACATGAACCCGAGGTAGATACACTCTGCCAGGAATACGAGAGGCTACTTGGCGAGAAGGAGGCTCTGAAAAGGGAGAAGGAGCAGGCCAAGGACAACCTAGATAAGTACGCTGATGAGATCATAGCAGACTATGGGCCATCACTCAACGACCATCTTGATAGATGTGGAGCTGGGTTCAGAATCATTGAATTGGGCAAAAACTACATGGGAGGAAAACCGAGAACCGACTATTGCCTACAGGTCGATGGCAAGTGCGTTGATCTTGGTGGCGTAGATACACCAGCTTGTGAGCCCAGCTTCAAGAATACCCTCAGCTCAGGGGACAGGAGCGCATTGGCTTTTGTGTTCTTCATCGCCAGACTGAAACAGGACCCAGATTTGGAGGAGAAGGTAGTCATAGTTGATGATCCCGCGTCGAGTTTAGATGCCCAGCGTAGAAGTTACACCTGTCATCAGATTGCCTGGCTCAGCAATCACTGCGAACAGGTGATTGTGTTGACACATAATGCACAGTTGGCTCGACAAGTCTGGGATGGTGCCAAGGGGATATCCCCGCCCAAGACACTTTGGATCAAGAGAGAAGACGGCTACAGCGTTATCGAAAACTGGGACATCGTAGAAGTAACTCAAGGTGAGTACTTCAAGAACTACTCTGACCTATCTGAGTACCTGGAACGAGGACCAGAGGATGACAGGCATACCCGGTCCGTCGCGCATTGCATGAGACCGTTGCTTGAAGGCTACCTGCGACACCGATTCCCGCAGGAGTTTGGAGCAGGTGAATGGTTGGGGGATTTCATAAGGAAGCTTGCCGAGGCAGAGAAAGGTGACGCTCTGTATTCCCTCAAGCCGCAATTGGGGGAGCTTTCTGAGATTAGCGACTACTCCTCGAAATATCATCATCCTAATGCTGATTCAGAGCCGATTGACGATCGTGAGCTTTCTGCCTGGGCCAAAAGGACACTTGACTTCATAAGGTAGGAACCCAGTTCAATCCCGGCGATAAGAGTCTTGAGATGAGAAAGCAAACGCTATTCTTACTCGCCCCCGCTGGTCGTGGCAAGACCACCTGCGTCATCGACGCGGTTCGCGCCCTGCCGCCGCTATCCTCTGCGCGCATCCTCGTGCCCGATCACATCGAAGCAGCATCCTTCCGCCGCCGGCTGGCCCAAGCCGGCGGCGCTCTCGGCGTCGCGGTGCAGACCTTCTACGACCTGTACGCCGACGTGCTGACACTGGCCGTTTGGCCCTCACCCCCACCCGCCGCCTCCAGCGACCCGCCTTCGGCGGGATCCCTTCCCCTCTCCCAAGAATTGGGAGAGGGGAAGGGTTGGGGAGGGGGTGAGGGACTGGCCCGCCTGCCGCCCACCGTCCGTCATCGGCTGGTCGAGCGCTTGGTGGAAACCCTATGCGACGCCGGGCAGCTCGACTATTACGCACCGCTGCGCGGCTCGTCTGGCTTCGCTCATCTCCTGGGCGAGTTGTTCGGAGAGCTCAAGCGCGCCCGCGTTTTCCCGGAAGAACTCGAACGTGTCCTGGCTGTCCCCCCTCAGTCCCCCCCGCGAGCGGGAGGGATGTCCCGTAGGGACAGGGGGAGACTGATCGAGCTCGCGCGGCTCTACACCGCTTACCAATCCTGGCTTCTGGAGACCGGCTGGGTCGATGCCGACGGCCAGGGCTGGCTGGCCTCCATCGCGCTGGAGCAGAACCCGTCTCTGCTTTCAGATCTTGCGTTGCTGGCAGTGGACGGTTTCGACGAGTTCAATCCCACTCAATTGCACGTGCTGCGCCTGTTGGCCGGACGGGCGGAGACGACCATCGTCACCCTCACCGGCGAACCGCGGAATCCCAACCGGCTGGCCCACCGCCGCTTTGCCCGCGCCCGCGTTGCCCTCGTTGAGGCGCTTGGCGCCGAGCCTGTTTATCTTCCCCTTATCTCCTCGTCTCCCCCTCCCCTTGTCCACCTTGAGCGGAATCTCTTCGATCCCAACGCGGCCTCCATCTCGGCAGACGATACCGTAGTGTTCCTTGAGGCTCAAGACCGCGCCACCGAGGCCCGGGAGGCGCTACGCTGGCTCAAAGCGCGCGTCGTGCGCGACGGTGTGTCAACCTCAGATGGCGCTATCATCGCCCGCGATGTGCTCCCCTACCGCCCGTTCCTGGAGGAGGCCGCTGCCGAGTTTGGGATACCGCTGCGTTTTGTTTCCGGGAGCGGCCTGCGCACCAATCCGGCTGTTTCGGCGCTTCTGAGCCTTTTAACGCTTCCGGTAGAGCCTCTTGATTGGTCGCCGCAGGCGCTGCTCGACGTGCTGACCAGCCCCTACTTTGATTGGACCGGGCGCGGCCTGGGACCGGACGATCCCGGTCGCCTGCTCGACGTGGCGCGCGCCGGGCAGGTCGTGGGCGGACTCGACCAGTGGCGCGAGGCGTTTAGAGCCAGCGGGTCGGCAAGTCGGGGAATGAGCGAGGATGAGAATGATGGCGTAGCTCCGCGTCGTCCGCCCGTGGGCGCGGAAACGGCGCGGTTGTCAGAAGCCTTCGAAGAGGTCGTCGCGCGCATCACGCCCATGCCCCAAGCCACACTGCGCGAGTACGTGCGGTGGATCGAGAATCTGGTCGGCGAGGACCCGGCGCTGGCCGAAAGAAACCCGGTTTCTGCCAGAAATCGGGTTTCTGAAGGCGACGCCTCCCTACACATCGTAGTCCGGGCCCGCGAAAACCCTGCCACCGCCGAACGAGACGTGGCCGCCCTGCGCGCGCTCAAGGACATCCTTCGCGGGCTGGTGCTGGCCGACGCAGTGCTCGTAGGACAAGATGCCGACAGATGCGCAGCATCTGCTTTGTCCTACGGCAGTTTCGTTGCCGGGCTCGTCCAGGCCGTCCAGGACGCGACTTACACGATATCCGTCGAAGACGAAGCCATCTTGGTCGCGTCGGCGCTGGAGGCGCGCGGACTGACCTTCGATTCCGTGGCCCTGCTGGGGCTGGCCGAGGGCGAGTTCCCCCGGGCCGAGCGTGAGGACGCCCTGCTGTGCGAGTCCGACCGCGCCTGGCTGGCCGAGCAAGGGTTCGCCATCGGACCGCGCTTACGGGGCGACGAGGTAACCTTTTTCTACCAGGCCGTCACCCGCGCCCGCCAGCGCCTATTGCTCTGCCGGCCCTACCTAGCCGACGACGGCCAGCCCTGGGAGCCCTCGCCCTACTGGCCGGCCGTGCAGAGGCTGTTCGAGAGCGCGACTGTGCGCCACGTCCGCCCCGCCGACCCGGCGGGTGATCCTGCCTCAGAGCAGGAACGGATTGCCGCGGCCTCCGATACCTCGGTGGCCGTCCTTCGTGCACGTGCTCAGGCTGTCCCTTCACCCTGGACTGGAGACCTTTCGGCGTTGCAAGCGTTGCTTACGGAACGCTTCGGGGCGGACGTGCCCTGGTCCAGCAGCCGCCTGGAGACATACGCCAGGTGCCCGTTCTATTTCTGGGCCGCCTACGCAATGGAGCTGGAGCCGCGCGAGTTGCCCAGGGCTGGCTTCGACGTGCTGATCCTGGGCTCGATCTATCACCTGGTGCTGGAACGGCTTTACGCTCGCGTCTCTGACGGCGACCCGGACTGGCTGCAGGCCGAGTTGCCTGCCGTTGCCCAGGAGGTCTACGACGCTGCTCCGCACGACTATGGTTTCCGGCCCACGCCGTTGTGGGAGCGCGAGCAGGAGGAGTTGACTGAGACGCTGCGCCGCACCGTCGAGGCATTGATCGAGGCTGCCGGAGAGTACGCGCCGCTGGTGCAGGAATTGCCTTTTGGCTTGCACGAGCACCCGCCGCTGGTACTTCGGGGGCAGGGACAAGCCCTGCCCCTACAGGTGCGCGGCTACATCGACCGGGTGGACCGCGCGCCGGATGGACGGCTGCGCGTCATCGATTACAAGGCCGGTTCGACTCCTATCACGCCCCGCGACCTGGAGGAGGGACATCGGTTGCAACTCCCCCTCTACGCCCTGGCCGCCGAACAGGCGCTGGGCGCGCAGGTCGCCAGCGGCTTCTACTGGCACATCGGCGCGGCCAAGCCAAGCAGCCTGAAGTTGGAAAAGTACGAAGGCGGCGTGGTTGGGGCTGTCGATGCGGCGGTTGAGTATGCGCTATCTATCGGCGCGGCTGTGTGTGATGGTCAGTTCGCGCCCAAGCCGCCAGACGAGGGCTGCCCCGCTTTCTGCCCGGCGGTCGCGTTCTGCGAGCGATACAAGCCGAGGCTGTGGTGATTCAATGACCATTCTCGATCTGTTGCGACTCAACTCCTCACAGCTCGAGGCCGCCACCGTGCCCGGCGATCTGGTCGTCGCCGCCGGGGCCGGGTCGGGCAAGACGCGCACGCTGGTCGGGCGCTACCTGGGGCTGTTGGAGTCGGGTGTCCCCCTGCGCGCCATCGTCGCCATCACCTTCACCGACAAGGCCGCCCGCGAGATGCGCACCCGCATTCGCCAGGCCATCGCCGAGTGGTTGCAGACCTCCGAGGTCTCAGAGACCTCGGAGGTCTCGCGGACGTTCTGGGAAGAGGCCTTTGCCGACCTGGACGCAGCGCGCATCGGCACCATCCACAGCCTGTGTGCCCAAGTCCTGCGCGACCAGCCGGTCGAGGCGGCGCGGTTAGGTTACCCGCCGGGTTTTGGCGTGCTGGAAGAGGGACACGCGGCGGTGCTGCGGGCGCGCGCCGTCGAGGATGCGCTGGCCTGGGCTGCCGAGGATGACGCCGCGTCGCGCCTGTTCGGTGCGTTGGACGAGCTGGGATTGCGCTCGACCGTGGCGACGCTTTTGGAAAAGCGGCTCGACGCCGACGCCGCCTTTGAGCGGCTGACTGACGATCCCCTGGAAAGGTGGGCTGACGTGCTGCGGGTCTGGCTGGACGAGCAACTGGACGATTCGCGCTGGCGGGGGTGTTTGGATGCGCTGGTGTCTTTGCGTGCCGACGATCCGGCGGACGCGATGGAGGTCGCCCGGCAGGAGGTGCTGGCCCACGCCGGGGCCGTGGATGACGCGCGCCGACGCGGCGATCTCGACGCGGCGCTGGCGGCGTTGGCTGCGCTGCGGGCAGCCACGACGCTGAAGGGACGCAAGGCCAACTGGCCCGGCGATGCACTGGAGACGGCCAAGGAGGCGATGCGCGAGTTGCGCGCGTATTTCGACGAGCGCTTGCAGCCGCTGGCTGATCCTAAAAAGCCTGCCGCTTGGGCGCTCGACGAGCAGGTGGCGGGGTTGGCCTGGACGCTTCACGCCGTCTACCGCCGCGCGGTGGACGCATACGTGCAGGCCAAGCGCGCGGAAAACGGCCTCGATTTCGACGATCTGGAGGCCGGAGCACTGGCACTGTTGCGCGATTCGGCTGTCCGCGCCGCCTGGCAGACCAACGTCCGCGCCGTGCTGGTGGACGAGTTCCAGGATACGAACGAGCGCCAACGGCAGATCGTCTACGCCCTTAGTAGTTTTGCCCAATCTTCAGTCTCTAATCTCTCGGCACAGACAGGCAATGGCTCTCTCTTTGTCGTTGGCGACGCCAAGCAATCCATCTACCGCTTTCGCGGCGCCGACGTGACCGTCTTCCGCCGCGTGCAGGACGACGTGGCGCGCAGCGGCGGCCGGATCGTCCCGCTTGATCTGACCTTTCGGGCGCACGAGCCTCTGGTGACAGTCACCGACTGCTTGCTGGCCCCCGTCCTCGATGGGGCGGCGCGGCCCGGACGTCCCTATGCCGTGCCCTTTGCGCCGCTGGAGGCGTACCGCGCCGAGCCAAGGGTGGGCATCGGGCCGCCGTTCGTCGAGTTCCTTCTGGGATTGGGTGAATCGGCCAGCCAAGGGCGGCAGGCCGCTGCCGAGGGGCTGGCGGCACACTTGCTGGAGCTGCGCGACCGGGAGGATGTTCGATGGCATGACGTGGCGCTGTTGTTCCGCGCCTCGACTGCCTTTTCCGCCTACGAGGACGCGCTTGAGCGGGCTTCCATTCCTTTCGTCACCGTGGCTGGGCGCGGTTTTTACGACCGGTACGAGGTGCGTGACCTGCTCAACGCCCTGGCCGCCGTTGCCGATCCCACCGATGACTTGGCGCTGGTGGGCTTCCTGCGCTCGCCTACCGTCGGCTTGACCGACGCGGCACTCTATTTACTGCGCTTCCCGCCCACGTCGGTTGTGCCGAGAGACCCTCACCGGCCCTGTTCGGTCTGGTCGATCCTCAGCCATCCGGCCCTGCCCGACATTGTCCCACCGGATGACCTGGCGAGCGCCGTAAGGGGGCGGGACCTGATCGCCGAGTTGCACGATCTGGCCGGTCGCGTGGGGGTGGCGGTGCTGCTCAAGCGATTGCTGGATCGGACGCACTACCGCGCCGCGCTGCAGGCCGTCGAGGGGGAATCACGCGCCCGGCGCAACGTCGATAAGCTGTTGGCCGACGCTCACACCAGCGACCTGGTGAGCGTGCGCGAGTTCCTGGAATATGTGCGCGCTCTGCGCGACATGGGCGTGCGGGAGAGCGAGGCCCCCACCGAGGCCGGGAGTGCGGTGCAGTTGATGACCGTGCACAAGGCTAAGGGGCTGGAATTCCCGGTCGTCGTCATCGCCGACGCTGCCCACGCCGGCCATCGAGATACGGCCATCGTGCGGCTGGATGCTCGACTTGGCGTGACACTCAACCTGCGAGATCGCGATGACGACCGACGCCCTGCCGCGTACCGGCTGGCGGCCCTACGCGATACCGAGCGGGGCGAGGCGGAGGATCGCCGCCTGCTCTACGTGGCTGCCACCCGCGCCCGGGAAAAGCTGCTGGTCAGCGCGCACACCAAGGTTCTCAAAGGCGGCGGATTGAGCACGACCGGTTGGCTTAAGCTGCTGGGGCAGGTGGCAGGTCTGGATGAGGTGGCCGTTGCCGGAACGCCAGTTGAGCCACAGCCGCTACCCCTGGCCCACGATGTCGGCTGTATTCTCTATCCCTGGCGCAAAGAACGACCTCACGCACCGCATATCACGTCTCACGTGCCACGGATCACGCAGCCCGCTTCCCAAGACTTGGTCGCTCCCCTCATCGTTCCGCCTACAGATCGAGACTCCAAGCTGGCCACCCGCGAGGCCCAACCGCCGCGCCGGGTCTGGCGCGTGGTGCCGCGAACGACCCTTCGACTTCGCCCCTCGACTTGCTCGGGGGGCGCCTCAGGGCGAGCGCGGCCACACGCCCCCGCGTGGGTGGTAGGGACGCTGGTTCATACCGCGCTGCGCCATTGGCGCTTCGATGACGAGGGATTGGAGGCGTTCCTGCGCCCGTTTGTGCTGGAGATGGGCGTCGTGGACGAGGCAGAAACCCACGCGGCGGTCGTGGAGGCCAGGCGCTTGCTGAGGCGCTTTCGAGCGCATTCTCTGTGGAAAGAGATGGACGCGGCGCAGCGCTGGCACGAGGTGGGCTTTAGCGTCGTCGAGGACGGACGGCCTGTGAACGGCATCGTGGACTTGCTCTATAGCATCGGCGAGAGGTATAAGATTGTCGAGTTTAAGACTGATGAAGTGCGCGCCACTGCAGAGCTTTGCGCGCATATCCAGAGGGAGGGTTACGACGAGCAAGTGCGGCGGTACACGCGCGCTGTTAGTGCGCAACTGGGAGTGGAGATCGAAATGGCGCTCGTTTTTCTAAACGTAGGCGGCGATGTTGCAATTGTGCCTGTTGGTTTGAATGGCTCAGAGACGGTGAGATAGTGTATCTGGTTCCCTTTTACGTCGTCGAACCCAAGTTAGCCGCAGACGAGACCCGCGTGATGCATCTGTTTGATCCGCACGGTGACTTGCCAGCAGGCTCCTATGGGTTATTCGAGTTCTATTGTCCCAACCCTCAGACTCCTGGGCTCGTTCCATCTCAGTCTGTTCAACGACAACGCTGCGGTGGCTGTGTGAGGCCAGCATTTGCACGCGGCGTCTTCGCTCAGCGTTCGGTACGTGACTGATCTCTAGCTCAATGACCTCGCTGCTAATCCATTCCCAGTCGACGGTCTCGCACTCGGCGATGACTGCCAAGACAGCCTCGGCTTCAAGGTGTATCCTGGCCTGTGTGTAGGGTCGAAGGGGCAATTCAAGCAAAAAAACGTCAAGGTATATCTTGGGCACAGAGACTCCTATCTTGACCGCGCTGTTTCTTGAAGCCTGCCCCCAGTATAACCACACCCGCACAGGGGGTGCAATGAAGGTGCGTCGCGCTTACTCAAGTGCGACGCACCTCCTTTCCTCGGTCTGAAAGACCGACGCGAAATGAGGCAGGTTGTTAGCGACGATGCTTGGATATTAGACGATAGGCAATCGCATCATGCGCCTCCCTACAAGTTGGTGCACATCTCACGGCGTGTAATCCCGCAGGATGGAGCCGCCGACGAACTCGCGCAGGATGGAGTTATCGGGGACTAACTCGGGACCGCAAGGCTCGAACCACTGCAGGAAAGTCAACAACCGCTTGGCCTCGACGTGGCGAGGGCTGGTGTGCTCGACCTGCAAGAGCAGCGGCTCGGCCAGCGGCTTGAGCACCGCCAACTCGTAGGCCAGCGCCGAGTTGAACATCACGTCGGCGTTCTCTTGGTAGGGGAAGATGTACCACTTTTCGCCCCGGCGCACACTCTCCCAGCGGTTCAACGTCTCCTCGGCGGTGTAACCCCGGTAGGTAGCATCCCGTAAGATGCGGCGGATGAGGCGGGTGTCCGTCGTCGGCACGCGGTTGTGGCGGTCGATGTTGAGCTGCGTCAGCGCCGAGACGTAGATGCGAAAAACGCAGTCCTCCGGCACCGCAGGCACCAACTGCGGGTTCAGGCCGTGGATGCCTTCGACGATGATGATGTGATCGGGGGCAAGCCGGACGGCCTCGCCCGCTTCCCGATGGCCGGTCTTGAAATCGAATCGGGGGATCTGAACCTCCTCGCCCTTCATCAGCGCCAGGAGATGCTGGTTGAACAGCGGCACGTCGAGCGCGCCCAGCGACTCATAGTCATAGTCGCCGTTCTCGTCCTTGGGCGTCAGCTCCCGGTCCACGAAGTAGTTATCCAGCTCCAAGGCGAAAGGACGGGCGCCGTGGGCCAGCATCTGGACGGAGAGCCGCTTCGAAAAAGTGGTCTTGCCGGAAGCCGAGGGGCCGGCGATGAGCACCAACCGCACCTTATCCTGCCGGCCTGCGATGTCGCCAGCGATGTGCGCGATACGCTCCTCGTGCAGCGCCTCCGAGACGAGGATGATCTCGCGGATGCGGCCATTGGCGACGGCCTCATTCAGCGCAGCCACCGAATCCACGCCCAGCAGGCGTAGCCACTCGCCGTACTCGCGGAAGATGGCCGTCAATTGGGGATATTCCTGCACCGGCAAGAGCTCCGTCGGGCGATGGCGGCGCGGGTACTGGAGCAAGAAACCCGACGGATACGGGTAGATGGCAAAATAGCGCAAGTAACTGGTTGAGGGAACCATGTAACCATGGAAGTAGTCGCGCGAGCCGCGCAGGTTATAGAGTACCAGGTAGTTTTTTTGACGGCGCGACAGCAGCCTGGCTTTCTCCACCTCGCCGCGAGCGTTGAACAACGCGGTGGCCTCGTCGAGCGGCACGCGCTCTTTGACGATCGGAGCGTCCTCGGCGACGATGCGACGCATGTGCGTCTCGATCTGCGCCAGCTCCTTCACGCTGAACGGCTCCCGCCCTTCCACCTGGCAGAAAAAACCGCCATAGGGCAACGTGTGATCCACGAAAATCTGGGCTTCTGGAAACAACTCGCGCACGGCGGTTACCAACAGGAAGACAAGGGAGCGCCGGTAGACGCGCACCCCGTCAGAGTCGGAAAGGTGCAGGGGCTCGACGCGCGCGTCGCCGTGTATCGGGTAGGTCAGCTCGCGCAGATCGCCGTTGACCAACGCCGCGAGCACGGGCACCGGGCCAGCCCCCAGCGCTACCCGGACGTAATCCTCGACGGGCGTTCCCACGGGGGCCTCGAAAACCCGGCCATCTGGGAAGCGCACCTGCGCCGTTTTGCGCGGCTCCGCCCTCCGCACAGGAGAGATACGTTCACTTTCCATCACACACCGACCCATCAAGAGAAAAAAGCGGCCTCACGGCCGCATCCAATCATCGCGCTCGTCTGGATTTGAACCTAGTACGGCAGGGCCATGCGACCAGTCATGAACAATATCATGAGGCCGCACAAGGCCACGTCCAGCGCAAACAGAACCGCCACCACGAGGGATTGCCACGACTTTAGACCGGGGATAGGGCTGGGAAGACGCAGCACAGTCCCGCCACTGTCCTGATCTTCTTCATAGTCGTAGAACCCCCCCGGCTGAACCATCTGCTCTCGCAGATCATCGACCATGTCCGGCTGAGGCTCCAGGGAGGGCAGGTCTGCGAACAACTGTGAAAACTGGTCCTTCTCCGGCTCCGGTTCTTCTGCAACAGGCGGCGATTCGTCACGGAACGGAGGACGCGGTGGCTCCACCTCCATCTCTGGAGCAGGCTCGTCGTCGAACGACTGTCCACGCATTTCGGCAAGCCAATCGGGTAGAGATTCTTCCGCCATACACAGCCTTCCCTTCGGGTACTGTCACGCCCCTAAAGTCTCGTCGAATATTAAGATACCCCTAAACCGGCTAAAAGTCAAACGGTACAACGGTACTAGAGCGCAGGTCGAAGCCCGCAGTCCTGACGGAGACCGAGTCGCAACGAAAAAGCCCCGGGGCTGGGCCGCCGGGGCTGGAGAGGCAACACTTTTGTCAAAGCTAGAATTGCATGGCCGTGGCTTCGCCTGCGCCGGACTCTTCGAGCCCGATCACGTCCACAGCCTGAGGCCCCTTGGGGGAGTCCTCTACCGTCAACTCCACCCGCTGGCCTTTGCTCAAGTTCCTGTAGCCTTCACCTTGAATGACGGAGTAGTGAACGAAGACATCTTCCTCGTGCCCGTCGGGGCGGATAAATCCGTACCCCTTCACACGACTGAACCACTGGACGGTCCCCGAAACGCGCATGTTCTCCATGAATTTCCTGCCTCCTTCAAAAACTTTCCGCATGGCTCCGGCCCCAGAAAGACGCGCCTGCTAGCCTCTCCCTCTACCTCGCAAGGCAATCGCTGGAGCCGGGACAGCGGGGGAGAAAATACCATGATTTCGGGGAGTTGTCAAGGGGCGCGCTGGTCTCACAGAAGACAAAAGTTAAGCGTATTGTCAGATAACCGATGTGAGTAATTGTCAGGTAACCTCTGTTAGAATGGTTGAATCTCCTGATAGGAGGTTCAGCCATGACACGCTCGTTAAAAATCCGAAAACCCACGGCTGCCGAGGCCCGTCGCCTGCAGGTCGTGTTGGAAGATGCGCCAGACAAGCAAGTGCAGCGTCGTGCTGAGGCCATTCTGTTCTACGCGGCTGGCCTTAACGCGGTTGAGATTGCTCCAGCACTGCACGCTTATGCCAATACGATCTATGCAGACCTGCACGCCTTCGAGCTTCAAGGCTTGTCCAGCTTGAAGCCTCTATCGCGAGGCGGAGTATCTCCGCGTATCACGTCAGAACAATGCGCCGAGATTTGGCGTTTGGCTGAACGAGAACCGACTGAATTTGGCCTGCCCTACGGCCGTTGGTCGTTGAGCAACTTTCAAGATTTCTTGGTTCGCCGTCAGCGACTACTCAAGAAGATCAGCCGCGAGCACTTGCGATGTCTGCTCAAGAAAGGCGGTATCCGCTTCCAGCGAGTTCAACGCAAACTGATCAGTCATGATCCCCAACGACGGGCGATTTTGGCTCGAATCAAGCACGTTTTCAAGCATTTACCGCCTGGCGGTGTGCTGTTATTCTTCGATGTCAAACCCGTGACGGTCAAGGCCTATGGCGGGCGACGATTCAGTTCGGCCAAGCGAGTAGTCTTGGAACGCTACCAGAAAACGCGCGGACGCTTTTATCTCTTCGCCATTTACGACGCCATAAGTGGGTGCACGCGGTGGCGCTACTACTATGGCAAGCGTACCGAGTTTGTTTGTTGTTTCATGCGACAAGTGCGATATTGGTATCCCACTCAAGAGGTTTGGGTCGTGTTAGATCAAGATTCAGCGCATCCATGCAAGTCACACGGAACACGCCGTGTTATGCGCTCGCTCAAGCTGCATTGGATCAGTTTGCCGAAAGGAAGCCCAGACGATAACCCGGTCGAAACCATCTTCAGTGATGTACAGCAAATGATCTTGGACAACAGTAATGATCCTGATGAACAAACTACACGCAAACGCATTAGCCAGCATCTCAACCGCCGCAATCGGCGGCGCGACCGCTTCATTCACATCCCGTATCTCGCTGATTCTCACATCGGTTAGTGGACATATTCTCACATCGGTTACTGGACAATACGGTTAAGGGACTGGAAGGTGAGCGGCATGACGAAGCGCGTGGCCGCCTCCGTCATCACCACGTCCACCTGCGCTCCGGCCTGCGTCAGGTGGCTGGCGAGGGTGCAGACCTTGTAGGCGGCGATGCCGCCAGTGACGCCCAACAGGACGCGCTTGTTTTCGAGAAGCGGAACCGTCTCCATACGACCTCCCTTGACCGAGCGTTCTCCCCCCAACTATGCCACACATTCGATGATTCATCAAGTCAGCAGGAGCCACCTGGATAAGCAAAACCGCCCCAAGCCATCAGGTCGGGGCGGTCATTTCGGTGTTCAGTCTGACCGAATAACCGCTGACCAGACTCAGTTGCCAGTCATCCACAACACCGCCTTGTCGTTCTCGTGCCACTCGCTCGCGCTCAGAATCTCCCCTACCACCCACTCCGGCGTGCTTCCTACGACCCCGCGCAGCAGGCGCTTGTGAGCCGCCAATGGCAGACGCTTGAACCGGCCCGAGGGCTCGGTTTCTCTAGTGCTTCAATGGTGCGAACGAAGGCGAGGCCCGCTAGGTACGGGATTGAACCAGAAGGCATCGCTGAGAGCTCCTGTGTGTGTATGAGGTCTCTTTTTTGTTGCCGGGTAGCAGCGGTGACTCTGTACTCATCATTACCAATCGGCCTGAACTGAGACGGGCCACGTCATACTCTAGCGCCGGCTAACATTGCCGACGAAAACACTGCGCTGGGTCCTCCAACCGTCAAGGTGCCGGAGGACAGCAAAAGATCGCCGATCACCACAGCATTCTCCCGTTGCGATGCGATCAACAAGTCCGTGAGCGCTTGAGGGATCTAGAGCCCATGTTTCCATCCAAGCGCAGTGATTCTCAAGGAGCATTTCTTAGGTGATGACTCTACCCGGGGCTCGACGTATAGATGCGGAAAGCTCATGGGCGATCCTCGATAACGGAGTTCTCTACACGTTCCAGGGCCGCGCAAAGTAGTTCACGGACTTCCTCCCGGCCCTCTATCTGTTCTTTCCAAATGTTGGTCTCTTCCAAGTCGCGCAGAGCCTCACGAAGGTGGAATTGGTGAGCATATTGCATACCCTCACGGTAGTTAGCTAACGCTTGCTCAGGTTGCGCAGCGACAAGGAGATAGAGTCCCAAACTGAACCAAGTGAGGGGATTCAGCGAATTACCCAATAGTTCCTCGCGGGTCAACTCGAGCGCCTGTTCCAGATCGCGAGAAGCTCTTTTTGAGTCACCAATTTCCTCGTGGACCATTGCACGCAGACAGTAAGCCTGCTTAGTTCCAGGGGCCAACTCCACCGCACGGTTCAGAGCCTTCAGCGCTTCCTCGTATTGTCCGAGACGGGCTAACAACCTTCCTTTGCCCCGCCACGCCTCACCAAAGTCAGGATCCAGTTCCAATGCCTGTTCATATGCTACTTGTGCACTCGCCAGATCCCCCAAGACCAACATGACCTCTCCCAGGTTATAATGAGATTGGGTGAGTTGCGACCTCTCTCCGTCACAAACTGCCTGCCGAATTACCAGCGCCCGCTGGAAACAATCTCGTGCGCCGTTCAGATCGCCCAGGTCTTTTAGTACCCAACCCAGGTCGTCGTAAGTGGTCGCAACTCGCGGGTGCTCCTCACCATGAACCTCCTGCCAGATATCCAATGCTTGCTGGAAACAGCGCCGCGCATCATTCAAATCGCCCAGGTCTTTAAGTGTCCAACCCAGGCCGCTATGAGCGGCGGCAACCTGCGCGCGCTTTACACCGTAAGCTGCTGCCCGCCAGATTTTTAGTGCCTGCTGAAAACAGTCCCTCGCACTCACCAGATCACTTGTGTTTTTAAACATCCAACCTAGATCGTTGTATGCAGCAGCAACTTTCGGGTGTCCTTCGTCATAGATCTCCAGCCAAACGCTCAGTACCCTCTGAAAGCAATCTCGTGCGCCATCTAAATCGCCCAGGTCTTCTAGTACCCAACCCAGGTTGCTGATTTCGTCAGCAACGTTGGGGTGAATGGAGCCATAGAATCTCTCACTTATCTCCAGTGCCTGCTGGAAGTAGCGCCTTGCACTTTCCAAACTCTCCCGATCTTTTAGGTCTTTGAGCACTAGCCCTAAGTTGCCCAAGTCAGAGGCGACTGTGGGATGATCGGAACCATAGACACGCTTATCTATCCCCAGTGCTTGTAGAAAGCAATCCTGGGCATCCTCGTATCTCTTCAGTTCGTGCAGTATCAACCCAAGATTGCCGAGATCACGCGCAATGCTGGGGTGACTGGAGCCATAGATCTGTTCGTCTATTTCCAATGCCTGTTGGAAGCAATCCCATGCGCCATCTAAATCGCGCAGGTCTTTGAGTGTCCACCCTAGACCACTGAGGTCCCGCGCAACGTCGGGGTGACTGGAGCCATAGATCTGTTCGTCTATTTCCAATGCCCGCCGAAAGCAATCTCGTGCTTCCTCTGGCTTATCAAGCTCTCTGAACACCCAACCTAGACCATTGAGTTCGCGTGTAACGTTGGGATGGACGGTACTGTCTGTTCGCTCATTTGCCCCAAGTGCCTCAAGAGCCTTCTGGAAGCAGAGCCGCGCCCCTGGTAGATTGCCTATGTCTTTGAGTAGCCATCCCCAACTGTCATAGTCGCGGCCAACGTTGGGATGATTAGGGCCACATTCCTGTCCGTCGATTTCCAGTGCTTTCCGGAAGTAGTTCTGTGCGTCTGACAGATTGCCCAGATCCTTAAATATCCACCCCAAGTTGTCGCAAGCTGTGGCAACTTGTGGGTGGTTTTCTCCGTAAAACTCCCGTACTATTGTGAGTGCTCGCTCTAAGGCCTCTCTTGCATTTCTAAGGTCTCCCAACTCGCGTAACACCAGACCTAGATTGTTGATGTCACGAGCCACACTGGGGTGGTTAGAACCATAGGTTCTCTCGTCTATTGCCAACGCCCTCTGGAAAGAATCTCGTGCGCCAACTAAATCACCACACTCACGAAACATCAATCCCAGATTATTGACATCTCGTGCAACATTGGGATGGTCAGACCCGTGTAACCGTTCATCCGTTGCCAGCGCCTCTCGAAAGTATTCCTGTGCACCAGTCAAGTCGCCAAGTTGGTGTAGCACTAACCCCAAGTTGTTAAGATCGCACGCAATGTCAACATGGTTAACATCATATATGCGCTCGTCTATAGTTAGTGCACACCTATACGCATCTTCGGCCTTATGCAAAAGCCACAGGTGCTGATATACCATACCCAGAACGCGATAGGTCGCAGAATCATCGGAAGCCGACTCTACTATCTGCTCCAAGAGAGGTAGTGCCTCTTGATAGCGCTCTTGTTCAACGAGCATCATCCCTAGACTACGCAATGCGTCTGTATGTTCTGGCTTTAGCTCCAGAGTCTGGCGCAAAGCTGCCTCTGCTTGATCCAAATGGCCCAGATCACGGTACACCAACCCCAACAAGAAGTGCGGCTGGTAGTCCTCAGGTTTTAGCTCAACTGCTTCTTGAAAGACAGCGGCAGCTTTCTGTAGTGCGGCCTTAGCTACCAACTCGTCTCGCTCTAGCCTCTGTGACGCCAGACTTATATTCCGCCACGCCAGGCCTAGGCCTATCAGTTCTGCCTGCCGATCTACAGAATCTATCTGATTGTCCTTGTCCTCAATCAACTCTCTGAACTCCAAGCAGTGTCTCAATGTCCTGATCCAGGTATTGTCCAACTAGCTGGTTCTCTACAAATGAGACAAGTGAGGAAGAGACAGATTTGGCGGCAAAACATAATTCACCAGTTTGCCTTACTCGCTCCACCGCCGCTGCGTTTTGTTGCGAGACCCAAGAAAGCACCTGAGGCGAGAGGCTTGGTTGGCTTAGCTCGGTCAGCAACTCCAGGGCCTGACGAAATGGCAAGCGTAAGGGACTTTCTGGTGACTCGAATAGTACCTCACGAAGTCGTTTCAGAAGAGGCAGAGGATCGTCACCATCGTGCAGGGCTTTAGAGACTTCATTAAGTAGCTTCGTCATCCCTGCTGCGGATTGCCGTTTGGCCGTCATATCTGCTTCCGCTTCCAGACCCGCCCGAAGCATGACCTCTCTGACCTGATTCAGCAAGTCAACAGCAGCATCAAAATCATCCTCTAGGATTCTAAGCCGCGCTAGTGCCAGATCGTAATGCGCTTGAACTACTTCTAATCCTTCAGGTACTAGTGCTTCATACTCTCTCCCGTAACACAACACCTCTTCGATCTCCTTGAGATAGGGAAATCGAACACGTTTCTCACCTGTTTCCATTGCTTCAATAGCTTGCAGCGCAGTGGCATAATAGGGAGTATCAGGGCGGCGAGTAGATCCAAGTTCCAGTCGCGCTGCTTCCGCAATAGCCTGGAGGTCAGCTAGAAACTCTGCCCGCCGAGGTGGATCATCAACCAGTGCATAGCAGGCACGAGGGCGCCCCACTCGCTTCTCAACCTCACGCTCCGCCTCGGTCAATTCCTCCGCTGATAGCAGACGCACATCGCCACGATTCACCAAACGATGCACTACTTGTTCCACCTGTTCGTACGTCAAGCCAGTGCTGTCAGTAAGTTGAGCAATGGTGAAGCGCTCGTGAAACGCAATCGCCCGCCTGACTTGATGTGACACTTTACCCCAACGAGTCACAGCAGTCTCCCACACAAGCAAGAAAGCACAGTGGTCGCCGATTGCGTGGCGCGGCAGGGTTTCGCCTAACCGTGACCGCCAAGAACCTAAGGCGCGAAGCGCCCTTCAATCTCAAGACCCGGGTCACGGTGGGGGAAAACCACTGTCTATTGCCAGAAAAGGCAACCTCAGTGGAGCGATCTGAGTGCCCCATAGCCAGGTATGCAGCTACTGGGTGATGCACTGTACCAGGATGGCCAGTTGCCAGCCCAACTCTCTAGGGTGCAGCGCAAAACTACCTCCACTCCCACTCCTAATATTACGTAACTACTCAGCCCTATGCTGCTGAAAACGCCATATGTGGCTGGAAATGCCAAAAACCGGGCAAAGTCGCTATATGTTGGGCGGCTATATGTGGCGAGAAGAAGCCATTTTCCTCGCTTTCTGCCACATATGGCGGTAGCTCAATGGTAGGCTGAGTAGTTACAATATTACACCAAAAAACGTTTGCTGTCAAGTATTAGTAAATTAACCATTCCATAAGCCCTCGCACTGGTGTCGAACCGTTCAACACCTCGTCCAACTGCGCCAGAAGACCCTCTTGCTCCCAGGGTGTGATCGTAGCTACTCGATTCAACCAGTGCGGCACACGCCTCACAAACTCGCCATGTAGATCGGGGATATGATCAAAGAAGTCATAAGGTGTGCTGGCAATCAGTAGCGTAGCACGCTCAAAGCGTGTCACACCTGCCAGCGCAGCGAACTGACGCGCCGATTCATAGCCACCGTAGATAATTGGCTTGGACACATCATCAAGTGCATTCTTGAGATACTGTGCCATAAAGTGATCTCGATGCACTGGATGATCAAGGGAAGAAGGAGGATTATGGAAAAGAGTGTGATGGTAAGCCATCCGAGCATAGTAGACCAACCAACCGTCGGTGAAGCGATCCTGTGATTCGTGATGCTCAGCGAACATGGGGGCAGTGTGCAGGTGAGAAAGATACTCGTGGAAAAAATAGAAGGGAAGATTGACATAGTCAGCGAAGGTGAAACGACGGGCTGCAAAGTTACAGGTAATCTTTCCGCAACCTTGTGCCTTTTCTGGATAGGCTTGGAGTTCCAGCCCGTTGATAGGAAGAACAAGTTCGACCGGCTCCACAGATAGGCAAAGAGCAGGAGCATCAACAGGAAGATGGCTGCAATAACAACCTCGCGAGAGTTCTTCTCCTACTCGCTGCCATTCAGTCAAGTCCACGCAGGCAATTTCCTGTGCGTTATCCACTGCTGAGGTGTAATCAGAGAATGGACCCAAGGCAAAGGAATCGACTGATAAGCGTTGCTGGATAGCTCCCTCTATGCGTTGCAAGAACTCCACACACAATTCCCGTCGCTTGGTTGTTTTGAGAGAATCACTGCTGAGGTAATTGGCAGTAGTGTCCACGCACTCACGTACCAGCCGATAGCCATTCCACCCACGGTGTGTGCTTACAGCACCGTCCAGGTAATCCAGATGCTCCAGCAGCAGCCTGTAACAGTGACAGAAAACATCTAGGAGAGCTTGGTCGTCCTCACGGATGGCCATCCGTGCCAAACCTCATCTACGCGGCTGGAAATAAACCTCGTATTCGTCAATGATGACTGCCATAGCGTCTCGAGGTGTCAGTCCCTCCACCTTAACTTTTTTGTCGCCAATGCAAACTTCAGCGTTTATTGTCGCCGGGAGCTTCTTCTCTAGTCGGTCGGCTAGGCCACGCAGAAACTTACGGATCTTGGGCCAGACTTCTATGCTGACCTTTGCCAGGGAAAGAACAGCCACGATCAACTTCAACACTTCTGTGACTTCATCCGCAGTAGGCAATCTCTGAGCAAAGACGGGGAGCTGCTCTTCCAGGCCAGCTTCAGCCTCTGCCTCTAGGATTACTTGCCGTATATGGGCGCCCATGGTCTCCGGGGTATCTGGTGCAATGACCGGAACTTCTAGTCTCAGTTCGAGCTTCTCGTTCATTGTTCCCTTCCTTTCCTTCAAGATTCAGTTAGGTCCTCACTCTGGGCTGAGAGACAGGAAAACAACATTGATCCTAGCGAAGCCTATGGCTATCGTAAGAGAAAAGGCTGGCTTCTCCCGCCTTTCCCAATGATCCGACCTTTCGCCCCAACTGGCATATTAACCTGGAACGAGGGAAACTTTTCCAAGGTACTTGCGGTATCAACGATAACCGCATTCAGTATCCGAGAACACTCGGTAATTGACTCATAGCACTTTGGTCAAGACGTCTTTGTGTAATAAGTGCAAGTCGGAGCACCTGTAACGTTCAGCGGTCAGGACTACATTACTGCGTATTATACGTCATTTCTGTAATGACAACAAATCAAGCCAGATAACGGGTGCGGGTAGCTCCACATTTAGCCGTGGTCGCCGATGTAGGCGCGGATTCCTATCCGCGCTGCGCCTTCGCGCGCTTGGAAAGCGCGGCTACAATGCCCGTTTTGAGTCCGAATCGGGTTTCTCGACCCTCATCACGGTTAAATGCAGTCCTACCACGGGTGCGTTTGTACTTGGGGGCAAATTGGGAATTGCGTATTCCAGATATGCGGTTTCGGCGCAGAAAGGCTTCCTCGACAAACTCAATGCCTTTTTACGCATCCTTCGACAGGCTCAGGTGCTTCGTGCCCCCAACAACAAACACACCCCAGATAACAGGTTTCAGTAGATCCAAGTTTATGTTCATGACGCATTCGCCAGCGTAACAGTTGACGGGCTTGTCCAAATCCTGTAGGATTGTAGACACCATCCAAACAATCCAAGGAGGACAAGCCCACCATGGCTGGTAATACTCTGAAATTGACCGATCGGGAAGTGCTGGAATACGCGCGTACAGGCTTGCAGGAGTGTCTGTCTTTGGCAGCAGACGGCTACAAGTGCTCGACACAAGATCTGCTGAACGTGCTGCTGGGCATTGGCGTGAACCGTGGCACCATTGAGTCGATCTGCGCTGATCTGGTCGGGACACCCGTACCTGTCCAGCACCACGACATCGGGACTATCCTTGACGTGGATTTCCACTCGCCACGCTTGGACGCCTGACTTGTTCAGCCAGATCGCAAAGCGCCAAAAGTACAGTGCCCGTGTGCCCGCCTGTCGTGTCTGTGGATTCCGGACCTTGGTTCTGCGGGCCAGGAGTGCCATTTTGGAGTTCCCCCTTTCCCTGCAGCCGGCTGCGCGGTTGTGGAATTGCGGCACTACTGTAACACAGGTTGGTGTGGATCTGGTAAAAGAAGGGCTGGAATCTAGTTGGAAAAATCTCCCGGTGCACTGACTTGCACAGGCGGATGGGCAGGTCTGTGTCCTGGCCGAGATTCGTCAGTCAACCAGTCAAAACACGTCAATGTGCAATTGACCTCCGCGCCAACTTGCACTATACTCAGGCCAAGACTTCGGAAGTCTCGGGCCACCGCAGGTGGCAGACTTCCGAAGTCTGAGAACAACCACGGACAATCGTATGACCCTCGTCACCCTCACCATCGCCTGGCTGGCGGGCATCCTGCTCGCCCACGAGATCGGCCTGCCCTGGCAGGCAGCCATCCTGCTGGGGCTGGCCGCGTCCGTCGTCCTCCTGCTGTGGCGGGAGAACCGCCGCGTCCGGCTGGCGGCGGCCTGCGCGCTGATGTTGGCGCTGGGCGCGGGCCGCTTCCTGCTCGCCAGCCCTCACTTTGACGAGACCTCACTGGCGACCTACAACGACGCCGGCTGGGTGAGGCTGGAGGGCGTGGTGGTGGGGGAGCCGGACGAGCGAGAGTATTATTGTAACCTGCGCGTGCGAGCCGAGCGGCTCACTTTGCCTGGCGACGCGGAGGTGGAGGTGGACGGCCTGGCGCTGGTCAAGGCCGACCGCTACCCGCAGCGTCACTACGGCGACCGCGTGCTGGTCGAGGGGCAGTTGGAGACCCCGCCGGTCCTCGAGGACTTTTCCTACAAGGACTATCTGGCGCGGCAGGGCATTCACTCGATGGTGCGCCGCGCGGAGGTCACACTACTGGCCGAAGGGCAGGCCAGCCCCATCCTCTACTATCTCTTCGAGTTCAAGCGGCATGCCCAGTCCACCATCGCCCGCATCCTGCCGGAGCCGCAGGCGGCGCTCCTGACCGGCATCCTCCTCGGCGTGGAGACTGGCATCCCCCGCGATCTGCTGGACGACTTTGCCGCCACCGGGACGACGCACATCATCGCCATCTCCGGGTTCAACATCACCATCATCAGCGGCATCTTTTTCGGGATAGTACAAAGGCTGTTCGGCCCCAAGCGGGCGTTCTGGGTCGCCGCTGCGGGCGTGGCGCTCTACACGATCCTGGTCGGGGCGTCGGCGGCGGTGGTGCGCGCGGCGGCCATGGGCATCCTCTACCTGATCGCCATGCGGCTGGGACGGGCCACCTACGCGCCCGCCTCCCTCGCCGGGGCTGCCCTGTTCATGACGCTGCTCAACCCCCACACGCTGTGGGACGTGGGCTTCCAGCTCAGCTTTGCCGCGACGATCGGCCTGGTGCTCTATACGGACCCACTGGAGCGCGCCTTCCGGCGGGCGCTGGCGCGGGTCACGTCGGCCGAGCGTGCGGAAAAGATCATCGGGCTGATCAGCGAGGCCTTGCTCGTCACGATGGCCGCCCAAATCACGACCCAGCCTATCATCTTGAGTATTTTCGGGCGACTCTCCCTCGTGACGCTGCTGACCAACTTTCTGATCCTGCCCGTCCAATCATATTTGATGATCGCCGGAGCCATCGCCCTGCTGCTGGGGCTGGCCTTTCAGCCGTTGGGGCAGGTCGTCGGCTGGGTCGCCTGGGTGTTCCTCACCTACACCATCGAGGCGGTGCGGCTGACGGCGCGCGTGCCCCTCGCCTCCGTGCCGGTGCGTATGGAAAGCTGGATGGTGTGGGGATACTATGCCCTCCTGTTCGGCCTCACCTGGTGGCTCAAGCAGGCCAGGGAGCGCCGCCGCGAGATATGGGGCAGGGTGGCCCTGGCCCTACACACGCGCGTGCAGACGAAGGTTATCGTCGGCATCGCGGCCACCCTGCTCATCCTCGCCTTCTTCGCCTGGCGAGGGCTGCCCGATGGAAAACTCCACGTCGTCTTCCTCGACGTGGGGCAGGGGGATGCGATCTTTATCCAGACGCCGTCGGGGAAGCAGGTGCTGATCGACGGCGGACCGAGCGAGACGCAGGTGCTCTCGCAGTTGGGCCGCCGCATGCCGTTCTGGGATCGTTCCATCAACCTGGTGGTGCTCACCCATCCTGAGTCGGACCACGTCACCGGGCTGATCGCCGTGCTGGAGCGGTATCGGGTTGATATGATCGTCTTCCGCGAGATGGCGCTGGACTCGGCCACCTACGAGCGCTGGTTAGAGGTGATCGAGGCGGAGGGGGCCGTGGTGTACACAGGCGAGGTGGGGTTGCAACTTACCCTCGATCAAGGCCTGGAAATGGCTGTGCTGCACCCCGGCGCAGAACTAGCGGACGACGCCAACAACAACTCAGTGGTGACGCGCCTGACCTATGGGCAGGTGTCGCTGCTGCTGACGGGGGACATCGAGGCGGAGGTGGAGGGGCGGTTGGTAGGGGCACGTCGCGACGCGCCCTTACGCGAATCGCCCCTACGGAGCACGGTGCTCAAGGCCGCCCACCACGGCAGCTGCAGCTCGACGACGCAGGCGTTCCTGGATGCGGTGAATCCCCAGGTCGTCGTCATCAGCGTGGGAGCCGACAACCGCTTTGGCCACCCGTGCGACGAGGTGCTGGAGCGGTTGGGCGACCTGCCGGTTTACCGCACGGATGAGCAGGGTGCAATTGAGATCATCACCGATGGCGCGCAGATGTGGGTGGAGGTAGAGAGATGAGGGACGATGTGGTTTGACGTTTCCCGGCATCTGTGGTACATTCGCTCGCGTCGAAGTGGCGGTAGACAGGCCACTGAAGCCAGACTGAATTGGAGTGCATCGTGATCATCGCAGTCATTGATGGCATGGGTGGGGGCATCGGCGCCCAGATCGTGGCCCAGTTGCGCGAGGAGTTGCCGCTGGACGTAGAGATCCTGGCGCTGGGGGCCAATGCCGTCGCTACCCAGAAGATGATGCAGGCCCGCGCCAGTCGGGGGGCCAGCGGCGAGAACGCCATCCGCGTGTCCATCGGCGCGGCCGACGTCATCCTGGCTCCCATCGGGGTCGTGGTGCCCAACTCGATGATGGGGGAGATCACCCCAGCCATCGCCGAAGCGATCGCCGGTGCTCCAGGGCGCAAGCTGCTCCTGCCCATCAACCAGCCGCACTTTGAGATCATCGGCATCGAGTGGAAGGCGCTGACCAAGCAGATCGGCGCCGCCATCGAGATCATCCGCCAGGCGCTGGAGGGTTGACATCTCTCCGGTTCGTGGTATATTTCTGTCGCCGACATGAAGTCGGCTCGATAGCGTATCATGAAGATCGCCGCTCAACCGGCCTGAAGGTCGGAGATGTGGCGTTTTTATTTTCACCGGAGGTGACAGATGTGCGAGGCCAGGGTCTATCTCGGTGGCGGCGGCGAAGAGCAACAGATCATGGAGGACGTGGTGCTGGTGCAGCCAGAGGGCGAGACCTGCCTGCTGCTCAACCTGCTGGGCGAGCAGAAGCTGGTGCAGGGCCGCATCGAGAGGATAGACTTCTTGAAGCACACCGTGCACCTGAGTCGAGCGCAGGGACCGTCCGCAGGTCAAGATTAGCTGCGCACCGCTGAACACAAGAGAATAATCTGGAGGACCAGGGGCCATGAAGGCCGTTTCCGGCTTGGAAGCCGGGCGGGTTTCGTGGCCTTTTTGGTTCCTCCACTGGGCATACTTGGAAAGGAGACGCAAGATGACACTCGATATCGAAGGAGCCGTCAAGTTCCACGGCCACAGTTGCCCCGGCTTGGCCGTCGGCATCCGCGCGGCCGGGATCGCGCGGCGCGAGATCGGCCCACACTCTGCCGATGAAGAGGTCGTGGCCATCGTCGAGACCGACATGTGCGGCGTGGACGCGATCCAGTACCTCACCGGCTGCACGTTCAGCAAGGGCAACCTGATTCACCTGGACTATGGCGAGAACGCCTTTACGTTCATCCGCCGCTCCGACGGCAAGGCGCTGCGCATCATCACGCGGCCCGACGCCTTCGGTCCGCCCAGCCCGGAACACCAAGCCCTGTTCGAGCGCGTGCGCAGTGGCGAGGCGACATCAGAGGAACAGGCGCGCTTTGGCGCGCTGCACGGCCAGCGCGCGCAGCAGGTGCTCGAGACGCCGGAAGAGGCGCTGTTCGAGGTGCGCTCTGTCGAGCCGCGCATCCCGGCGCGGGTGCGCATTTTCACGTCGCTGCTGTGCGACGCGTGCGGCGAGATGGCGATGGAGACGCGCACACGGTGCTTCCAGGGCCGCACGTTGTGCATCCCGTGTTTCCAGGCGCTCGAGAGCCGGGTATGATGCTGCGGCAAGTGTCGCGGCACTTGCCGCAGCGACTGGCCGGTTATCTCCTGACGTTGTGGATCGTGCTGACGGTGAATTTCCTGCTGCCGCGCCTGCTGCCCGGCGACCCGCTGGCGGCGCTGCTCGATCCGCAGAACTCGGACTATGTCTTCGACGCTGAGGTGCGCGCGACCCTGGAAGCCTACTACGGGCTGGATCGCCCCCTGCCGGAGCAGTACGCGCGCTACCTGACCGGGGCCGTCACTGGCGACTTGGGCCGCTCCATCCGCCTGAACCAGCCCGTGGGGGAGCTGATCGCTTCGCACCTGCCGTGGACGCTGCTGCTGACGCTGACGGCGCTGGGGCTGGCGTCGCTGCTCGGCGTGTGGGGTGGAGCCGCGGCAGCCTGGAAACGCGGCTCGTTCACCGACCGGGCGCTGGCGGCGGCGAGCGTGGTGATCGGCAACACGCCGGTCTATTTCGTGGGCATGATGCTGCTCATCCTCTTCGGCGCGCGACTGCGCTGGCTGCCGCTGGCCGGCGGGCGCACACCCTTTGCCCACTACGACACGCTGCCGGCCGCCGTCGCCGACGTGGGCAAGCACCTGCTCCTGCCGGCCCTGACCCTGGCGCTGGCCATGGTGGGAGCCAAATTCCTGTTGGTGCGCAACAGCATGGTCGGCGTCCTGGGGGAGAATTTCATGCTCGTCGCCCGCGCCAAGGGGTTGAGCGCCGGCCGGCTCAAGTGGGCGCACGCGCTGCGCAACGCCATCCTGCCTTTCGTGGCCCACCTGGCCGCCCACGCCAGCATGGCCATCACCGGGGCCGTGTTCATCGAGACGCTGTTCAGCTACCCCGGCATGGGGCGGCTGATCTTTGAGGCGGTGGGCGCGCGTGATTACCCGGTGATCCAGGGCGTGTTCCTGGTCGTTTCGATGGTGGTGCTCACCGCCAACCTGCTGGCCGACGTGCTCAACGCGCGCCTGGACCCGCGCCTGAGGGAGGCATGAATGAGAGCGATTCGCCTCCGTCTGAATGGGGAGCTGGCCTGCGGCCTGGGCCTGCTGGCGCTGTTCGCCGTCGTGGCCATCTGTGCGCCGCTCCTGGCCCCCTACGACCCGCATGCTTTCACCAGCCAGCCGTTGGAACGTCCCGGCCCGGCACACCCACTGGGCGCCAACGACGTCGGGCAGGACATCCTCAGCGAGCTGATCTATGGCGCGCGCGTCTCGCTGGCCATCGCCGCGAGCGCGGCCACGGGCACGGTGGCCCTGGGAACACTGGTCGGCGGCG